>OHKC01000596.1_pt1 | contig 9922 bp, 12 predicted proteins | sample 1568761 | NCBI WGS metagenome assembly OHKC01 (sample SAMEA3879514, study PRJEB24766) | human gut metagenome | biome: human-associated habitat; feature: feces | place: USA | collected 1985/1987 | reverse complement strand
CAATTTTACCATCCACGATTTTATGTGGACGTTTCAGTTCATCTTGATTATCAAAAGCACACTCCCCTTCTTTCAAATCATGTATCCAACATCTCATTCTCTCTGGATATGTTCTAAATGCATGGTAAAAATCGCTTGAACAAATTTCTCCCCATTTAAGTTCTGGCATATTGCCGATAATACTTCTAAGACTTTTTTCTTCTACATACGCTGGATACAACTCTATCGGAGATACATATTCTGCCATCTCTCTATTTACACCTATAACAACAGTACGTGTTCTAGATGAATTGGAACCATAATTTTTAAAATTCAATATTCTACTAGCGATAATATACTTTTCGCCTAATTCTTCATATATAACATCGCCTATTGCCTTTACCGAACCATCTGGTGCTGTACATCCAGTTTTCATAAAAGCAGCCACATTTTCAAAAATAAAAAATCTAGGATTTATTTTTTGAACCAAATGTACCGATTCTACCACTAAGCTATTTCTAATAATCTCATTTTTGGCTTTCTTATGGTTAGCAACTGACATACCCTGACAAGGCGGAGTTGCAATTAGAACGTCCACTTTATCGTTGCCCATCTTTTCCCATTTTTTTATTTCTGCAAAAATCTTATTTTTTGTTTCTTCTGTCGTTATATCGTTACAGATGTATCCAGAATCAAATTTACATTTATCATTAAACTTTTGAACATTTATTCTTCTTTCAATCAATTCATTTGTTGCTATACATTCGAATCCTGCTTTTTTAAATCCAAAGCAACCAACACCTGCACAACTAAACAAGCTTATATATGTCAATGTTTTATCTTTTAACATTTTGATACACCTCGCTGACCATGATTATTTTTTCTAGCATCTGCAGGCTTTATAGAATCTTGCGGAATAAGCCATGTTTTTCCTTTTTTTATTGCACCTTCAATTCTTCCTTCTGCACATAAAACACCTATTCGACGTGAAGTGATATTCCATCTTTCTGATAATTCCACAGTCGTTAAATACTCCATAATCTTACCTCTTCAAAATCATACATAAGCAGAAACATAAAACTAGTTTGATTATACATCGTTTATCGGAATAATACAAACAAAAAAGAGAAGGATTTCTCCCCCTCTAATTCATTACTCCAATACCTCATCTAACATATCATTAAGTTTCATATACTCTACACCTAATGATTCACATACCATTGGAATTCCATTATTCTTGTTTCCTTCATCAGTTACTATAATCCCATCTTCTAAAATAGCTGTTGCAATCAAAAATGGATCTCCATTTGAGCTTCCCTTTGTTTGAATTTTTATTATTTGTGGAAATTGTTGTAATATTTCTGTAGTCTTTAACTGTACTTCTTTTGATAAAGGCAAAAAAGCATCTTTGTGTTCCTTTGCCCATTTTACAATATCATCATCTTTTAATTCTTCAAATATTTCCGAACTTGAAATAAGTTGTCCATTTTCTACAAGTTCATTAAAAGCCTGCCATATATGTGAAAATGCTTTCTTAGTCATATTATAGTTCTTTGATGCATTAATAAGTGCACAGGCATCTATTACATACTTTTTACTCATATGAACATCACCTCCCGTTCTATATTACTTATGTGTTTACCTTTTATACTAAGTGTACTACACATCTCACCATATGATATATCGCCTCTGCTATAAGCAGATAACACTTTCTTTGGAAACAAATAGCCTTCTTTACTCAAGTAGGTAATATAATATTTTACTTTGAATTCTCTATCTTTCTTATTCTGAATAATAGAATCCTGTTCTTCTTTAAATGAGTCACTAATCCTCTTGTATATAGAATAATAATCTGACCCATTAATAATATCTAATTCTCTTAACCTTCTTACTACCGAAAATGTGCTTACTGCATACTTATCCGCAATAGATATTAAACATAAATCTGACCAATCACCATATAAATTAAGCGCATTTGATGACACATATCTAAAACTTTCTTCTGGCATTAATACTTCTGCAGCAATTCTATCACATATTTTTTCTTCTTCATCATTACGCTCATCAAAATCTATTAAGCATAATGATGAAGACCTTCTAACCAAATGTGCAACTTCATGAAATAATGAAAAAACTTTAGCTCTCTCAAAATCTTTATTATTAATTGCAATGATAGGAAATGTATCATAATACATAGAAATGCCTCGCATCTCAGACAATGATACTCCAGTTATCTGAGCAACCATTATCCCATAATGTTCTAAAAGGGCTCTATAATAATTAAATCCATTATTTCTATATGCTGATTTATTCTTAAATGGCAAATCTAATTCAAAATACTTTCTTATTACATCTGCTATCTGTTTTTCGCTTAATTTCGGGCCAACGCTGGGCAAGCTCCTATATTCCGTATCATCAGATAGATTAACTATAATTTGCCTATTACCAGTTATTCTACCAATTTCAGACCACAATTCATAACTTGTTTCTCTATAAACAGTATCATTGTATGTCCTACGATCGGTATAAGCTTTTGTTTTTTTCTCAGGTGGATTAGATAAATAAAATGTTGCAAATGGAACTTTGTATAAATTAGCAAGTTTCTTTGCTTCTGTAATTGAAGGCAACTCTTCGCCTCTTTCCCATTTATCAATTACTTCTGACCTAAACCCAGAAATATGATTAGCAACATCACTTGTTGTGCCAAATGGTGTTTCAGAACGTGCCCATACAAGCATTTTATAATTTACATATGCATATTTTTTTGCACCCATACAAGTATGCACCTCCCTTTGAAAATATTTGGCATTATAATATATATTAACAAAACAGGCTAATTGTCATGTTTTCTGAAATTATAATATCTCACTTTTCGTTTCAAAGATATTAAATTTACCACTTTTCATACATGTTTAACATATTCTTATTAAAAAAATCCTTATTTAAAACCTAACCATTTCCTCTTCTCAGCCCCTGTTTTGCGTCCTATCTTCCACTTTTTTCTTATCAGTATCTCTGCCAACACTCTCATCATAAATTTTCTGAAACTCCTCATACATTTCATCTCCATCCTTTTTTATCCCCAGCCTTTTCATTACATCTGAGAACAACCTTATGCTTCCACTCACATCAGCAATATCTAATCCGAATATATCAGCCTTATCAGAATCACTGACATTCCCATAACCACCAAGCTCTGATATTCTCCTGACAATCCAGCCAGCTTCGTCCACACGCTCTTTTTCTTTAAGTTCAACGATTTCACTTTTATCTGTTACATCAGTTATACTTTCACCAACTCTTGCCACATTCACATCAGACGAATTATGAATCTCTGATTTTCCTATGCCACCTAAATCAGTCTGTTGTTTTCTCGCACTATCTGTTTGCTCTTTCTGTATACCTATTTCATTCTTAATATTGTCTGGATTCATTACCTCAATATTTGCATCAGGCTCAACAACTACTGCCGCCACTTCCTCAATCGCAGTCTTTTCTTCCATACCCGGTATCTCAATCTCCCTGTCTGCAACAATCTCTTCTTTCTCCGACACCGCATAATAAGCCGTATACAAATCTTCTTTTATAATGTCATAAGCAAGCTGTATCTGCCTCTTAATTTCCCTTTTCTCCTGCTTCAGTTCGTCCAGTTCTTCCTGCACTTCCACATGCCATATCTGATATTCCCGGTACTGCTCTTCATTCTTTATACTGCGTTTCCGACTAGAGCTTTCTCTGTATATCTCATGCTGTCTGTCCTCAATCTGCTGGATCTTTTCTTCCTGCTCACCTATGAAATCCACAAGCTCCACAACACTTTTGATGTCATTATTTACAAGCAGCAGATATTCGTCCTGTAACCGATGAAACCTCTTCAAATCCTCTGCATACTTTGCTCCACCAACTACAAAACGCTTCTGTTCTACAACCCTTAATCTGTATAGCTTTGCATAAAACTTCTTCTGGAATGGTGACAGCTTCGCCCTGTGCAATCCCCTGATATCCGACGAATAAAAGTAAGGCTTTGCCATCCAGGGCATATCCACATGATGCCGTAACATATCTTCTGAAAACATCTCGTCCAGCTTTGCCAGTTTATGATAATACCGAAATCCCGGTGCCTGCACCTCCATCCATGCGTCTTTCTTAAATACATATCCAAGTCTTTTCATCAGATATTTAAAATGCTCCACATTCCCGGCTGCATATGCACACATCTTGGCATCCCTTAGAATTATCTCTTTCATTGACATTTCTTTTTCCCACTTGTCCCTGCTGATATTCTTTGGATTCTTGCTGTACTCTGCCGGCATTATGGGAAGTCCAAGTTCATCACAATATTTATTTGTGATAGGCTGGAGATGATTCTTCCAGTTGCTTTTCGGTGAATTGTATTTCTTGCCGGTTGTCATGCTGACACTGTTCCAGATAAGATGTCCATGCATATGTTCCCTGTCAGTATGGACTGCATACACCGCCTCATAATCATCACCAAGCACATCCTTTGCGAAATGCTCGAGGACATACATTGCCTGCTCTGCCGTCACTTTTTCTTCCGGTGAAAATGATATGATCACATGATACTCCTGCCTTTTACCCGTCTTATGAAAAATATTCTTTGTCTCTTCCATCTGCTCAAATGCTGTATCCGGCAGGCAGTTAATACCGCCCACCAGTACACATTCTTCTGTCTTATCTGGATTCTGAATATATTCCAAAGCATTCTTTAGGTGTGATGCCGGATTTCTGCCATCTGACTCCTGTATATTTAAGATCTTTGTAATCGCCATACTTCCAGCACCTCCCCGAATGTTTTCTTTACATCATCCAGACTGTTCTGCAATTTATCAATATCGCTGTAATACAATCTCCCCTGTGAATTGCCAAGCTTTACCGCCTGATTAATATTATTTGCAATACCTACTATGATACGGATTGCTTTTGCCCTGTCCTCAGGATAACTTGTATCTATGTTGCCTCCTGTCCGAATTAATTCTCTTATATAGGCACTTGCTGTCATTCCTGTTCGCTTAAGTGCCGCTTTCAGAATATCCATATCTTTCTCTGACAACTTCACCGATATCTTATAATCTTTCCTGTCAGACTTGTATCTTCTCTTTCCATCTGCCATACGTTTTTCCCCTTTCGTAATTTCCAAATTCTGTATCAAACCAATCTCTTTTTATCTGTACCATTGCTTTTTTCATCCTTTCTAAAAGTTCTGCTTATAGGTTTTGCAAGATGCGGAAAAGGTCGGACCTTTTCCCGAAAAAATATAAACGCATCAGCGTTTATATAATTTTTCGTCTTGGCAGGAGCACCTGCACCCTGTATATGATATGTGGTGGTTAATGTACCACCACAATTACTGATATGGTGGCTAAAGTTCCACCTGATTTAAAAGTGGTGGCTCTTTTTGCCATCACTTTGCTGTTTTAGTGGCGTTTTCCGCCACCACTTTTCCATTTTGACGGCACTTTCCGCCACCATAACTTTTTTCTCGCTTATCTGAGTGGTGGCGCTTTTTGCCGTCACTTTGCTGTTTTGACGGCGCTTTTTGCCACCACTTTTGCATTTTGACGGCTCTTTTTGCCTCCACACTTTTTCGGCTCTGATTTGTGCGGGGGCGCTTTTTGCCCCCATTTCCACGTTTTTGGGGCGCTTTTTACCCCCACACTAATGAAACTGCATCACCACATCCATAATAACGATTTCCTCTGCCATCATCCTGGTCTGTGTTCTTAGCTGTAACTGTTCCGTAAAAGAATTGGGATTCTTTGGCTTATGCTTTTTCAGCCACTTAGCTTCAATATCATCGAGCAGCTCATATGCTGTATCATTGACTTCATCCGCTCTCTCTTCAAGCTCACCAAACCGCACCAGACTCTTATATCTCATTGGATATTCTTCCTTGATATATTTAATCCACATACGCCCATACTTTCCTACATCTATATCTGCCTTCTCTGTTCCTGCGACAAGCACCGGATAAAAGATTCCATCCCTTTCTTCATATGGGATGCCTAGCTTTTCAAATGTTGTCTTACTCATAATGATTACCGCCTTTCTCATCACTCTGCAGAATATCAAGCACATGCTTTAATTGAACCAGCAGTTCTTCAACATCTACACCTCTGTCAGATTCATCTAATGTCTGTAATTCTTCCAGTATCGTATCAAGATGCACCTGTACTTTCTTTGCCACCTTCATTCCACCAACAACCCTGATTTCATGCTTCAGCAGACATTGGATGATATAATCCTGTTTTGAAAGTCCACTGAGTGAAACCTTCACATTCAGCTCCTGTGCTTCCTCCGGTGACATACGAAACGCTACTACAACATTTCTCCATCTGTTCTTGGCATCCAGCCTTTTCTCGCTCATAATAATCTGCTCCTTCCGATATAAAATCTATTCTTTTAATTTCTGCTGCATATATCCAGCAAAACTTGTACCGGCATGATCCATAATGTTTTACATAGGCATTATCAGACTGCCTTGTACTTATCAATGCTTATAATTTTTTCCGCAGCCGCATCCATATCAATCATAGGTGCTGTTTCCTCTGTCTGCATGATTTCTACATCATCATCCTGATCTTCGCAATCCTCAAAGCTTGCATTGACAGCATCAAGTCTGTCCGCCATTGCCACCTGCTTTGACGGAAACAGATGCGAATAACGATATGTGATATCAATACTCTCATGACCAACCCTGTCAGCTATTGCAACTGCGGAAAACCCGAGGTCGATCAGATGTGAAATGTGCGAATGCCTTAGATCATGGATTCTGATTTTCTTCACACCGGATAATTTGCATCCACGCTCCATCTCATGATGAAGGAAGCTCTTTGTTACCAGGAAAATCCTGGCTGTTGATGTCTGGTCATATAACATTGCAAAATATTCCTGCATTTCTTCTGCAAGGAACTTCGGCAGCTTGATTGTCCTGTTGCTCTTAGGTGTTTTGTAATAACATCCTGTCCCTGCAGCCGCTGATACGATTTATTTATTCTGACTGTGTTCTTTTCAAAGTCAAAATCTTCCATTGTAAGAGCAAGCAGTTCACCTAATCTCATTCCCGTCCAGTACAGCATTTCAAATGCATAAAATGAAACCGGCTTGTCAATCACCGCTTCTGAAAACTTCTTATATTCCTCAGTTGTCCAGAAAAGCATTTCCTTCTTTTCTTCCCTGCCCATATTTCCAGCCTGTCTTGCCGGATTTGATTTCAGATTATAAAACCTGCACGCATGGTTGAATATCGCACTTAAGATGTTATGCATTGTCTTCTTATAAGTCTGGGAATAACATTTCCCATTCTCATAACGGAATGCTACCATCTCATTCTGCCACTTGCGTACATCTCCCGGTGTAATCTCATTCATCTTAAGATTCTTAAAATATGGAAGTATCTTTGTATCCACAATGTGTTCTTTGGTAAGCCATGTGTTGAGTTTGACATAATTTTTCACATCCTCTGTATACAACTTCCAGAACTCTCCAAATGTCATATCCAGATTATTCTCCTGCCGTATTTTGTAATTACGCTCATAATCCAACGCTTCTCTTTTTGTTACAAATCCTCTCTTCTTTATCTGTTTATTTTCCCCAGTCCAGTCCTTACAATAGAATTTGACGAACCAGGTGCCTGTCTTACTGTCTTTATAAGCTGGCATATTCATCATCTCCTTCTTTCCATATGAAGAAGCAGCTGCCTAAGCCGTATCGCTTCTGCACCTGCCTCTATCACAATCTTCTTACCTGTTGCTTATCCTGCATCACTCATACCATAAATGCGTTCTTCAAAATATTTTCTGCTTACTTTTCCACGGATAACAATGTAACCCTTCTTTTCAAGTTCACTGTTGATCTGTCTCATAAGCTTGTATGCTGCTGATCTTGAAATCCCAAGAATCTGCATCACATCTCCTACTTCTAAAAACTTTTCGTTCATGCCCTTTCACCACCTTTCCATTAAAATTTGTTTTGACGTTTCTCCATACCAGTTCTGCTGATGTCACAACCAGCCTCCTTACCTGAGATAATCTCCTGTAATACCGCCCGCTCCTGCTCGAGGTACTCGGTCCGCTTGGGGGAGTGTCTACATTCGCTCGATTCCTATGAATGTCTTGGCAAATGCCTGTTAGATTTCTGGTACCGCTCATTTAGTTATTTTTCAATACCATATCGTATAGATAATTGAATTGATATTATTCTATACCGTATAGTATTGAATTGTCAAGAAGTTTTTCTAATGTTCTCGTATAGAAAAACTTCCATTTTCATTTTTTCCGTGTTATACTGTCTTTAACAGTCCATCAGGGACAGATAAACGGAGGTGACTACACTATGACAATTGGTGAAAGAATAAAGAAAATACGGGTATTCCGTAAAATGACAATGGATGAACTGGGCGGTGCACTTGGATTTGAGGGCAAAAATATGTCGGTCCGCATATCCCAGTATGAAACCGGTGCACGCATTCCCGGTGAAGATATGATTCTAAAGCTTGCTGATGCATTGCACTGCAATTACAAGGCAATCTCTGATTACAGCCTTGGTGCTGCTGAAGATATCATTGAAACACTTTTCTGGCTCGAAGAAAGTGCCACATCACTTCCTGCACGTGGAAAAGGTACAAGATTCCCAGAGTACACAGCTCCCGGCAACCTGATTCATCTGACTGCAATGACTCCGGCAAAACCTTCCGAGGCTGCCAGACCAACTTACAATGAAGATGATTATGAAAGTGCAGGCTCACCTGTCGCATTAACTTTTGAATATGGATTGGTAAATGATTTCCTTACGGAATGGTGTGAAATGAAAACGAAATTAAATAATGGAGAGATTTCTCCAAATGAATATTTTGAATGGAAAATAACATGGCCTCAGGCATAAGGAGTTAAAATGAATAAGATTGCAATAAACACATTTGATGTTCGATTATCCTATCTTACTGAAAAAGAAATAGAACAATGGAATTCTCTAAACCAGCTTGCACGAACTCTTTGGTTTGAAAATACAATTAGCGGTCCAGATCTTGAATATTCTCGATTTTCTGTCGAAATATTCAAATTATATCCGCATTACTGCACTTGGTCTCATGTGCCTCGTCAAAATGGTGGTTATGTTCTTCAAAACAATAGTCCAGATTCCACATTAACAATCAATGCTGATTTAATGAATGGTTGGTGGAATATTTTTAAAAGATTGACAAATGGAAAACTTACTAGCACAACTCGTTCAGCAAATACCTTTCAACTATACAAAGATTATTACCAACTACCCGATTCGGAGATTGCAAATACATTATCAAAAAACTTTGGGCATAATCAAGGAGTTTGGGATACTTTTTTGAAATATCTAAATTATGTTTATACTATAGGTAATCTTTCTCCTTCTGGTGCAAATCCCGGTGGCGGTTTAGATTTATGGACGAATAAATTATCAAAATTAAAGCAACAATGGTTTGATCAAGAATCAGAAATACGACAAGAAATATATAATAACCATAATTCCAATAATACTGTGCTAGCGAAATGGTCACCTCTTTTATGGCAATCATATAATTCATCAGATTATATTCAAAATTGGAAGTCATTTATAAATGACCATTTTCTCAACGGATATGTTGACTCTGCTTACCAATTACTGCCATTAAAATTTGATTTAAAAGATGACAATTCAATCATATTATCATTAAATCAACTAACTGAAATAATTATTAAAAGAGGAATCGATATCAGTAACAAAGTAAATAAGTCTATTTCTTTTGACGCTATTGAACACTATTCTATTATTTTTGAATAAAATCCTTTAGTACCAAAATAGTACCACAAGGCAAAAAACAAGCTCGCAAATGCCCATTTTACTAGGCTTTGCGAGCTTTTGAAAATTATTCAAACTCAATCGTTCCCGGTGGCTTACTCGTCAGATCATA
>OHKC01000583.1_pt1 | contig 10079 bp, 5 predicted proteins | sample 1568761 | NCBI WGS metagenome assembly OHKC01 (sample SAMEA3879514, study PRJEB24766) | human gut metagenome | biome: human-associated habitat; feature: feces | place: USA | collected 1985/1987 | reverse complement strand
GTTGAAAACCGTGGTCGGTTTCGGCGCGAACATCTCCGCCGCGATCATGTTCATCATCCGCGGTTCCGTCGATTGGCCGTTCGCCATCATGATGTGCCTCGGTTGCACCATCGGCAGCGCGATCGCACCGCCCGTCACCCGGCATATTCCGGAGAACATCATGCGTGCCGCCGCTGTGCTCACCGGCATCATCCTCGCCGTCAAGCTCGGCTGGAGCACCTACCTGTGACATGCGCTGTACATTGATTCGCAAGGTGAAGTCCCGCTGGAAGAACCGGTTTCTCCAGCGGATTTCTTTTTCTAGCTGCCTTGCGATTGAAGGACCTGCGAGCCGTCCATCGGTATCTCGCAAAACAGCATCGTGTCAGATAAGCGTCGACAGCGCTCGCATGACGATATCCACGTCCTTGTTTTCTAATTCACGAATGACATGCAGATAGGTTTCCTGTGTCGTGGTCATGCTGGCATGGCCGAGGCGGCGCGACACGCTGGCGATCGATACGCCGGCGAACAGCAGCAGTGATGCGTGCGTATGCCGCAATCCGTGGATGGAAATGACTGGCACATCCACGTTTTTGCAATGTCTGGCGAGCACATCGTTGGCTGTTGAGTTGTAGACCTTGCCATGCACGAAAATGGGTTTGTCGTGTGGAAGGTTCTTAAGCAACCCGGAAAGCTGCATGATGAGCTGCCAGTCAAGCTGCACCTTGCGCACGGAGGATTCGTTTTTCGTGGGTACAAAACCGCCGCCGTTTTTGTAATCCCAGGTTTTGCTGACGGAAAGCGTTTGATGGGCGAAATCGAAGTCATCGGGCGTGAGCCCAAGCGCTTCGGAGAAGCGGAGTCCGGTTTTCGCGATGAGGAGGATGAGCCAATCCCAACTTGCCTCATCGCCAAGATTAAGATCAGCGAGCATAGCGTGCAGCTCGAATTGGTTGAGATACTTCATTTTCTTGATACGCGGCTGCTTGCCTTTGATAATGACTTTGCGTGTCGGATCACGGGGAATGAGTCCTTCATCAACGGCATCGAGAATGGCGCCTTTGATCTGGTGATGAAAATCCATGGTGGTCTGTCGCTCATGATGCTGCGCGTAACCGTTAATGAGCTGCTGATAGGCGGTGCGATCCATATCGGCAAGTCTTAGTTCAGGGATGAGTTTGCTGAGCCAAGATTGTGTGAGTCGATATTTACCCATGGTCACGTCTCTGATGGCACCTTCCTTATACGTTCTCACCCACTGGGCGTAGTAGTCGCAGAACAGTGATTCCGAGGTGATGTTTTCCTGCATAGCGTGCACCTTTCTAAAAAAGATAGGGGATAAGGTGCAGCCATCATACTTACGCTGATGAAGGGTGATGAGCGAATCCAGACGGTCGAAGAACGCGCCAATTTGGCGCTGCTCTTCTAAAGATGGAACGGCAATTTCTTCATTAAGGAAGTCTTTTGCAACGAGTTCATGCATCATTGTTGATGCTTTAGTCGAGCGTGTCAACACATCCTTCATAGCTTTTTCATTGTTGATACTGTATTTCCAGTACATCAAGTCAAAAGGCTGGATCGGCCGAAAAACCTTGAAAACATGCGAAACAATACCATCGCCAATTGTGTTTTCCACCAAACGCCCATGCGCAAAGTTCTTGCTTCGATTTCCCTCGAAAGCTATATCTCCCAAGCGCATGACATTGTATGTTTTCAAATAGTCATCTTCAGTAACATAGACAACGGGATTGAAATACATATGCGCAACAGAAATAATACGATCCCTGCTGTAGGTCAAATCATTTTTTTCTGAGACCTCTTTATATAGCTCCCCCAGCTTACGCTGTTCCCAAGCGGGGGCGCGGTATTCTTATGGAAGATGTGCAGTCACTCGTGGAGCCGTGCATTGGTTTGCCGGTACCGCAATGAGGAGGGATAGATGAATAAGCAGCAGCTCGCTTCGAAGATTTGGGAATCCGCCAATAAGATGCGTTCCAAGATCGAAGCGAACGAATACAAGGATTACATTCTTGGCTTCATCTTCTACAAATTCCTTTCGGAAACCGAACTGATGCGCTTGAAAGCCAGCGACTTCACTGAGGACGACCTTCCGCAGCTCACGGAGGACAATCCGGACATTGTGGAATTCGTGCAGGGTGAGTGCGGCTACTTCATCGCCTATGGCAACCTGTTTTCCACATGGATTAAACAAGGTAACGATTTCGAGATTTCCAACGTGCGTGATGCGCTTTCGGCGTTCTCCCGCAACATCAATCCGGCGCACAAGAAAGTATTCGACGGTATTTTCGACACTCTACAGACCGGACTTTCCAAGCTCGGTACCGATGCAAGAAGCCAGTCCAAGGCCGCGCGAGATTTGATTTACCTCATTAAAGACATTCCGATGGATGGTCGTCAGGATTATGACGTTCTCGGCTTCATCTACGAGTACCTCATCAGCAATTTCGCCGCCAATGCAGGCAAGAAGGCCGGCGAGTTCTACACGCCTTCCGAAGTCTCTCAGCTGATGAGCGAAATTGTCGCATGGCATTTGCAGGGGCGTGAGCAGATCAAGATCTACGATCCGACATCCGGTTCCGGTTCCTTGCTGATTCATATCGGCCAGGCTGTGGCTCGACGTAACGGCAATCCGGATTCCATCATGTATTACGCGCAGGAGCTTAAGGAGAACACCTATAACCTCACGCGTATGAATCTGGTGATGCGTGGCATTCTTCCCGATAACATCGTTGCCCGCAACGGCGACACCCTGGAGGACGACTGGCCGTGGTTCGACACGTTGGAGAACAAGGAGGAGACCTACAATCCGCTGTTCGTGGATGCGGTGGTTTCCAATCCGCCCTACTCGCAGAATTGGGATCCCACTGATAAGGAGATCGATCCGCGCTTCAGTTATGGCATAGCCCCGAAATCCAAGGCGGATTATGCGTTCCTGCTGCATGACCTGTACCATCTGCGTGCCGATGGCATCATGACCATTGTTCTGCCGCATGGCGTGCTGTTCCGCGGCGGCGAGGAAGGTCAGATTCGTAAGAATCTGATTGAGAACCGTCATATTCAGGCGATTATTGGTCTACCGGCGAATATTTTCTTTGGTACGGGTATCCCCACCATCGTGATGGTGTTGCGCAAAAAACGTGACGACGACAAGGTGCTCATCGTTGATGCGTCGAAGCATTTCATCAAGGACGGCAAGAACAACAAGCTACAGGCTTCTGATATCAAACGCATTGTCGATGTGGTGTCGAACAATCGCACGGTACCCAAGTTCAGCCGTCTGGTGTCCATCGATGAGATTCGTGCCAATGATTACAACCTCAACATTCCGCGTTATGTCGATTCATCCGAGGATGCGGAGACGTGGGATGTGTACGCTTCGATGTTCGGTGGCGTTCCGAAAAGTGAGGTCGAGCAGCTTGAGGAATATTGGAACGCCTGGCCAAGCCTGAAGGCCGAGCTGTTCCGTGATAACGGTGCCTGCTACGCCTGCGACCATGACGACATCGCTACCGTGGTGCGCAACAATGCCGACGTACAGGCGTTCATCGCCTCGTATGGTCAGGCCATTTCCGGATTGCCTGTCGATTTGCGCTCCCGCTTGGTGGAGCATCCCGAACAGGTGGATGCGCTCGGTCAGGAAACGGCCATTGGCAAGGAACTGGATGCGATGATTGCCGGAACCCCACTGGTTGACCCGTATGACGCCTATCAGAAGCTTGATGACGCATGGGGCGGCATTTCCATTGATTTGGAAGTGTTGGGGTCCGAGGGTTTCGATGCGGTAAGAGCCGTGGATCCGAACATGGTCGTCAAGAAAAAAGGCGGCAAAGATGTGGAAGTGCAGGACGGCTGGATTGGCCGCGTTCTGCCGTTCGACCTGGTTCAGCGCGAGCTGCTGCACGATGATTTGACTGCAATCGAGGCGGACGAACGCCGTGTGCAAGACATCGATTCCGAGGTTGAAACCATTTTGGAAGGTTTCGATGAGGATGACAAGCAGAACAGTGATGCGATCAATCAGGACGGTGATGCCTTCGTGGCCGCCGAGCTGAAGAAGGCGGTCAAGGCGATCGGCAAGAATCCGGCTTCCGACTTCGAGCGTGGCTTGGTGCAGGCTCAGAAGCTATTCGATGAGACGAAGAAGCTGAAATCTGGTATCAAGACCAAGCGAAACGCGTTGGAGGAGAAGACCTGCAACACGATTAAGGCGTTGAGTGATGACGAAGCCAGAAGGTTGCTGGAAGCCAAGTGGATTACGCCATTGCAGAAGCAGCTGGAAGAACTGCCGAATGCCGTGATCGACGAGCTCATTGGCAAAGTGAACGCGTTGAAGAACAAGTACGCCACCACATATGCCGATGTATGCGGCCAAATCGATGAAGCGGAGAAGGAATTGGCCGGAATGCTTGGCGATTTGACCGGCAATGCCCGCGATCTGGCGGGCTTGGAAGAGCTCAAAGCACTGCTCGGGGGTGAATAATTATGGCCGAACAGCATGGAAAAACACTAGTTCCGCAGATTCGTTTCGCTGGTTTCACTGACCCTTGGGAACAGCGTAAGCTGGAAGACTACGTTGTTGTCTCAACCGCCAAAAATGTTGACGGCAGATTCAATAAGGAAGATGTTTTATCCGTCTCCGGCGAGTATGGCATAGTAAATCAAATTGCATTCCAGGGACGTTCATTTGCTGGATCATCTGTTTTGAATTACGGAATTGTCAATACTGGCGACATCGTGTACACGAAATCACCATTGAATTCGAATCCGTACGGAATTATCAAAGTAAACAAAGGAATTCCGGGCATCGTCTCAACTCTATATGCGGTTTATCGCCCGCAGGATAATGTTCATACCAATTTCATTCAAGTGTATTTTGAACAGCACGAGCGAATGAATAATTACATGCATCCTTTGGTCAACAAAGGGGCAAAGAATGACATGAAGGTCACTGCGGAGAATGCTCTGAAAGGAGTGGTCACATTCCCTAGCCGTGAAGAGCAGGTCATTATTTCAGAGTTTTTCGACCGTCTGGATTCGCTCATCACCCTTCATCAGCGTAAGTATGACAAGCTCTGCGTGCTGAAAAAATCCATGCTCGACAAGATGTTCCCTAAAGGGGGTTCCCTGTATCCGGAGATTCGTTTCGCTGGTTTCACTGACCCTTGGGAACAGCGTAAGCTGGGGGAACTGTTTGAGGAGAGCGATGAACGAGCTTCTGATAGAGAGATTTTGTCTGTCAGCGTAGCTAACGGGATATATCCAGCGTCTGAGTCCGATAGGGAAACGAATCCTGGGGCGAGTCTCGCGAACTACAAAGTAGTGCATTCCGGAGATGTCGTTTACAACAGTATGCGTATGTGGCAGGGAGCTGTAGATGCAAGTCGGTACGACGGCATCGTAAGCCCCGCATACGTAGTAGCAAAGCCTAATTCCGAGGTTTATGCACGATTCTTTGCGCGCCTTCTCAGACAGCCTATGTTGCTGAAACAGTATCAACAGGTTTCACAGGGCAATTCCAAGGACACTCAAGTTTTGAAATTCGATGACTTCGCTTCAATCGAAATTTCTATGCCTGCCTCGGAAAACGAGCAACGCCAAATCGGCGCGTTCTTCGACCGTCTGGACTCGCTCATCACCCTTCATCAGCGTAAGTATTGTGGTGTTGTTTCTTGGATGTTAGGGGTTGCGCTCGTAAGATTGGGCTCAGAAAGTGACGGTGCGTTCGGGGAGATGAAACATGTTCTACGATAAGGAATCGGATTTCGAAGACGATCTGGTCGCGGTGCTGAAACGCCACGGGTGGACCGATGGTGTGTTGGAATACCCGACTGAACAGGATCTCATCGATAACTGGGCCAACATCCTATTCGACAACAACAAAGGCATCGATCGTCTGAACGGGCAGCGCATTACCAAGGGTGAGATGGCGCAGATCCTTGAACAGATCGAAACATTGCGCACGCCATTGGCGTTGAACTCCTTCATCAACGGCAAAACCGTGTCCATCAAACGTGACAATCCCGCAGACACAGCGCATTTCGGCAAGGAAATTAGCCTGAAGATCTACGATCGCCAGGAAATCGCCGCTGGGCAAAGCCGGTACCAAATCGCAAGACAGCCTATTTATCCAGCTAAAAATAAGATGCTGAACGATCGCAGGGGAGACGTTTGCCTGCTTATCAACGGAATGCCGGTCATCCATATTGAACTGAAGAAAAGCGGCATTCCCATAAGCCAGGCCACCAATCAAATCGCCAAATACGCGCATGAAGGCGTGTTCACCGGGCTGTTCAGACTCGTGCAGGTCTTCGTGGCCATGAATCCGGATGATGCCGTGTACTTCGCCAATCCCGGTGAAGGCGATTTCAACAGCAACTACTTCTTCCACTGGGCTGACTTCAACAATGAGCCCATAGCGGCGAACAACCATGTCGGGCAGGATGAATGGAAGCGTTTCACATCTGATCTGCTATCCATTCCCATGGCACACCAGCTCATCGGGTTCTATACGGTCGCCGATTCCGCAGACGGATGCCTCAAAGTGCTACGCAGCTACCAATACCAGGCGGTGAACGCCATTTCCGACCGTGTACGCACCTGCAAATGGGATGAGCCGGTGCCAAGCGGCACGCCGGGCCGTCCGGGCGGTTATGTGTGGCACACCACTGGCTCGGGCAAAACCATGACCAGCTTCAAGGCTGCGCAGCTCATCGCTGGCTCGAAAGATGCCGACAAGGTGGTCTTCCTCATGGACCGTGTCGAATTGGGCACGCAGTCGCTGCTGGAATACCGGTCGTTCGCGGATGATGCCGATGATGTGCAGGGCACGGAAAACACGGATGTGCTCAAATCGAAACTGGCAAGCATCGACCCCAAAGACACACTCATCGTCACCTCCATCCAGAAAATGAGCAACATCAAAGCGGGCGAGGGGCATATCACCGAAGAGGAAGTGAAGAAGCTCGCTGGCAAACGCATCGTATTCATTATCGACGAATGCCATCGTTCCACGTTCGGCGAGATGCTGCAGGATATTCGCCATTCCTTCCCGAACGCGTTGTATTTCGGTTTCACGGGCACTCCGATTCATGAGGAGAACCGTAAGAAGGGCGCGACCACATCAATGGTGTTCGGCGATTGCCTTCACCGATACAGCATCGCCGACGGCATCCGCGATGGCAATGTGCTCGGATTCGACCCGTACATGGTGTTGACCTACCGAGATAAGGACGTTCGTCAAGCGGTCGCATTGGAGAAAGCGAAAGCCGCGACGGTTGAGGAAGCCCAGGTAGACCCGGCGAAAGCTGAGGTGTTCTACCATTACATGGATCCGAAGCAAATGCCGATGGGACCCATGGAAACGCAGGCCGGAGAACATGTCAAAGGCATTGAGGACTATCTGACCGCAGCGCAGTATGCGCAAGGCACGCCACATGAAGACAAGGTCGTGGAGGATATTCTCGACCAATTCCCCTTGCTGAGCAGAGGCAACAAATTCCATGCGATGCTGGCCACGAGTTCCATTCCCGAGGCGATCAGCTATTACCATCTGTTCAAGGAACGTGCTCCGCAGATGCACGTGACCGCGCTGTTCGACCCCAACGTCGACAATTCCGACGGCGCAATCCTCAAGGAGGATGCGCTTAAGGAAATCATCGGCGATTACAACGAACTGTTCGACAAGGATTTCATCATCCCCACATGGCCGAAGATGAAGAAAGACATCACCGCGCGGCTTTCCCACAAGCGTCCATACCTGACGGTCGACCAGCACCGTGAGAAACGGCTGGATCTGCTGATCGTGGTTGATCAGATGCTGACAGGTTTCGACTCCAAGTGGGTCAACACGCTGTACCTCGACAAAATCATCGACTATGAGAACATCATCCAGGCGTTCAGTCGCACGAATCGACTGTTCGGTCCCGATAAGCCTTTCGGAACTATTCGCTACTACCGCAAGCCACACACCATGAAGGGGTATATCGAAGCGGCGGTAAAACTGTATTCCGGAGACAAGCCGCTCGATCTGTTCGTGCAGAAACTGCCGGAAAACGTGCGCCTGATGGATGCGCGTTTCGAAGAAATCGCCTCCGTGTTCAGTGCCGGAGGCGTGGAAGATTTCATGCGACTGCCGGAATCGGTGGAGGCATGCCGCAAGTTCGCAAAACTGTTCGTGGAACTCAATGATTTCCTGGAATCCGCCAAAGTGCAAGGTTTCACTTGGGAACAGCAGGAATACTCCGTCACCCATGACGATGGATCCGTGGAGGTTGTGCGGCCGAAGCTTGATGAACGGACATATCTGATTCTTGTACAGCGGTATAAGGAAATGTTCAGCAGCGGCGAAGGTTCCGGCAGCGGTCCGGAAGCACCATATGAACTTGACGGCCATATCACTGAGATAGATACAGGATTGATTGATACGGATTACATGAACGCCAACTTCACCAAATGGCTCAAGGCGCTTGGCGGAGGCGATCCGGCCCTGTTGGCATCAGCCGAGGAGGAGTTGCATAAGTCGTTCGCTTCGCTCAGCCAAGAGGAACAACGGTATGCCGAACTGTTCATGCATGATGTGGAACGTGGCGAAATCGAGTTGGAGGAAGGCAAGACGCTACGCGACTACATCACATATTACGCGAACAGCGCCAAAAACAGCCAAGTGGAGCAAATCACCAAGGCGTTTGACGTGGATGGGGCGTTGCTCAACGAGATGATGCGGCTTGACCTTACAGAGACAACCCTGAACGAATTCGGACGATTCGACCGGTTGAAAGCGTCGGTTAACAGGTCTTTGGCAAAGGCGTTTTTCGATAAGCCGGATAGTCCGGTCTCCCAATTCACGGCGAATCTTCTCGCCACGAAGCTGCTGAAGAGCTTTATCCTTGAGGGAGGATTCGATTTGGACGATCGGGAATAGCGGGGAGAATCATGGCTGTTGTTGACGAAGCGAAGCTGAGATACTTGGACTTCCTCTCCCGCGAGGATCGTGTTCGGCACCACCGGTACGTCGAGGAAATGAAGCAATACGACATGATGCGTTCCGGCGACATCAACGCCATCGCCGAAAGCACACGTCTGTGGGACTCCGGACTGTACGGCTACCTGTCGGACGATCCGCTCAAAAACGCGAAATACCGGTTCGTCACCACCATCACGCTCGCCACACGTTTCGCCATCGAAGGCGGTATGGACGAGGAGGACGCCTACAACGCCTCCGACCTGTACATCCAGAACCTGGAAAACTGCAAAACGCCCGACGACGTGCGCCGCCTGCACACCGACATGATGACATTCTTCACATGGGCCATGGCCGACATGCAGAAGGCGGAAACACATTCCAAAGCCGTCAACGAATGCCTGGACTACATCCACTACCATCTGCATGAGAAAATCACCGTGCCCATCCTCGCCGAGCATGTGCATCTGAATCCCACGTATCTGTCGGAGCTGTTCAAACGCGAAACGGGCACGGCCATATCGCAATACATCACCGACAAGCGTATGGAAGCGGCCGAGAACATGCTCAAATACTCGGAATACAGCTTCGACGAGATCGCCCAGATCCTCGCATACCGGTCGCAAAGCCACTTCTCGAAGGTGTTCAAAAAACATTCCGGCATGACGCCGGGGGAGTACCGCACCAAGTACGCGCAGAACGGCATCTGGCCGGAGTGATTGCGATCACGGCGTCTACCACGCCGGTTGCGGTGAACCGCCGGTGACGGCACCGCGAAATTCGGGTGTGCCAATCGTGAAATCGACGTGTCCGCGCGTGCGAAACACGCGCGAATCAGCTACGGTGGAAGCATTCAATGATGATGCGCGCCACCGGCCGAATGAACGGCGGAACAAGGAACGTGCGCGCAGGATGTGGATGAAAGCGAAGGAATAAACGAATATGGGAATGCCCCTTGATCTGTATGTGATCCGACATGGCGAGTCGGAGGCGAACGTCATCATCAGCGCCGGCGAACAGGGTGACAACTCGCTGTATACGCAGGACAATGTCACCGTGCCGGACCGTTCGTGGAGGCTCACCGCCACCGGACGCAAGCAGGCCGACTGCATCGGCC
>OHKC01000563.1_pt1 | contig 10359 bp, 8 predicted proteins | sample 1568761 | NCBI WGS metagenome assembly OHKC01 (sample SAMEA3879514, study PRJEB24766) | human gut metagenome | biome: human-associated habitat; feature: feces | place: USA | collected 1985/1987 | reverse complement strand
TAATTTGGATTGACATTGCCAAAAATAAGTGTTAGAATTCTCATCAAATTAAATTTGGCTTTGATGGAGAAAAGAGCGGCGGTTGCCCAAGAGAGGTTCGCATTTGCTGGGAGCGAGCTGCAATTAAAGCTCATAAAGTTCGCTCCGGAGCCGCAGCGGTGAAGTTTTGCCTTCCGAATCTCGAATTTGCGCCGTGCCGTGTCCGTCGGTACTCTTCGGGCTCATTCACGGACAAAAGCGGGTTTGGACCGGGGCAAATGTGTAGTCGCTGCCGCGTCAGACCCGATAAAGTCTTTTTGAGGCAGCCTTAGACTGTTGCTGTTTGTGAGCGCAATTTCGCGGATGCATTCGGCACGTTTCGGGCTGTGAAACAGGGTGGTACCACGAGAAAAGCGCACTCGTCCCTCAGGGACGGATGCGCTTGATTTATTTTGCGGAACAAATTTCTTTGATTTGAAAAAATAAAGGAGAAAAACAAAATGCTTGACGAACTTGCAAAAATCCGTGAGGACGCGCTTAAGCGGCTTGAGAACATCAAAAGCGAAGAAGAGCTGTCCGAACTGAACACCTCCGTTTTGGGCAGAAACGGCGCATTGACGGCTATTCTGCGCACAATGGGCAAACTCTCTGCCGAAAGGCGCGCGCAGCTCGGCAAAGCGGCCAATGAGGTTAAACAGTCCATTGCCGAAGCACTTGAAGCACGAAAAGCAATGCTTGATGCATTTGCAGAGCAAAAGCGCATTGAAGACGAAACCGTTGACGTTACCCTTCCGGGCATTATCGAGCTGCCGTCCGGCAAGCTCAACCCGCTTACCAAGGTATATCGCGAAATCCGCGATGCGCTTGTCGGATTGGGCTTCACAACCTTTGAAGGGCCCGAAATCGAATATGACGATTTTAACTTCACAAAGCTGAACCTTCCGCCGGATCACCCCGCAAGGGATATGCAGGATACCTTCTACATCAACGACAGGGTTCTGCTGCGCACGCACACATCCCCCTGCGAAGCGCGCGCGCTTATGGCGCTTAAGCCCCCGTTCCGCCTTGTTATTCCGGGAAGAGTTTTCCGCGTTGACGAGCCCGATGCAAGCCACAGCCCTGTTTTCATGCAGATTGAAGGGCTTGTTGTTGACAAAAACCTGACATTTGCCGATTTGAAAGGCACTATCGACACTTTTGTTAAGGCCGTTTTCGGCGAGAACGTCCGCTCACGCCTCCGCCCGAGTTATTTCCCGTTCACGGAGCCTTCTGCCGAGGTTGATATTTCCTGCACGATCTGCGGCGGAAAGGGATGCAGCTCCTGCAAGGGCACGGGCTGGATGGAGATTATGGGCTGCGGCATCACAAACCCGCATGAACTTCAAAACTGCGGACTCGATCCCAACGAATGGTCCGCGCTTGCATTCGGCGTCGGAGTTGACCGCGTTGCGTGCCTGAAGTACGGCATCAGCGACATTCGCCTGCTTTACGAAGGCGATGCGCGTTTCCTCAGGCAGCTGTAATTAAGGAGGGCAAAATAATGAAACTACCGCTTAAATGGCTGAAAGATTATGTTGACTATAACGTAACACACAAAGAGTTTGCTTCAAAAATGCTCCTGCGCGGATTCGAGGTTGCGGATATCATTCCCGAAATGAAGGTCAGCAACGTTGTTGTCTGCACAATAACGCATATTGAGCAGCACCCGAATGCGGAAAGGCTGCGCGTTTGCAATATCGATATCGGCGCGGAAAACGAACTTGTTATCGTTACCAATGCGGCTAATGTGTATGAAGGCTGTCAGGTTCCCGTTGCGCTGGACGGCGCGATTCTTGCTGACGGCACGGAAATAAAGCCCACAAAGATGCGCGGTGTGCTGAGCAGCGGAATGTTCTGCGGCGGTGCGGAACTCGGCATCAACGATGTTGAATACGAGGGCGCGGGTGCGGACAGCGTTCTGATTCTGAACGACGGCACAAAATACACAAACGGTATGCGCATTCAGGAAGCACTCGGGCTTGACGATGTCATTTTCGATATTGAACTCACGCCCAACCGCCCCGATTGTCAAAGCATTATCGGCCTCTGCCGCGAGGCTGCGAGTGCTCTCGGTCAGAAATTCCACGAACCTGTCATCAAACCCGTTGCCGGCGGCGGCAGTGCGGCGGATTATGCAAAGGTCACCGTGCTCAATCCCAACCTTTGCCCGCGCTATTGCGCAAGGGTTGTGACCGATTTGAAAATCGAGCCCTCACCGAAATGGATGCAGCTGCGTCTGAAGCTTTCGGGAATCCGTCCGATAAACAATATTGTTGATATTACAAATTATGTTCTGCTTGAATACGGTCATCCGATGCATGCATTCGACCTTGCCTGCATTGAAGATGCGCATATTGTTGTTCGCAACGCCGTTGAGGGCGAGGTTGTGACAACGCTTGACGGCAAACAACGCGCCGTAACACCGGATATGCTGCTCATTGCCGACCCGCATAAGGGCGTCGGCATCGCAGGCGTCATGGGCGGACTGAATTCCGAAATTACCGGAAATACAAAGGTCACGCTGTTCGAAAGTGCGGTGTTCAACGCAGCAAACATTCGCCGCACAACGCAGAAGCTGCATCATTCAACCGACTCCTCCGCAAGGTTCACAAAGGGCGTTGAAGCCGTGAATGCGGAACTTGCGGTCAACCGCGCGATTGAGCTTGTTGACATTCTCGGAGCCGGCAGGGTCATCGGCAGCATGATCGACGTTTGCAATGCGGATATTTCCGAAAAAGTCGTGAATGCGGATGTTTGTCATATCAACCGTATTCTTAACACGAAACTCAGCGGAGAATCCATGGCGGAGCTGCTTTCGACCATCAGCATTCCCGCTGAGGTTTGCGAAAACAAGCTGCGTATCAAGGTCCCTCACTTCCGCACGGATATTGAAGACGGAATCGAAACCGACTGGGATATTGCGGAAGAAATCGGGCGGCTTTACGGCTACGATAACATTGAGCCTACGCTTATGCACGGCGATTCCTTCCAAGGCAGGCTTTCCCGCTCCGTCATAATTGAAGACAGGGTGAAGGATACAATGGCTGCAATGGGCTTCATGGAGCTTTATAATTACAATTTCACATCTCCGCAGGAATATGATCTGCTGCTTATTCCGGAGAACGACGAAAAGCGCAACACCGTTCGCCTGCAAAACCCCTTCGGCGAGGATCAAAGCCTTATGCGCACAACGCTCATCGGCGGCCTGCTCCGCACGATGCGCACAAACTGCAACAAAAAGAGCGGTCACGGCAGGTTCTTCGAAATCGGCAATGTTCACTTCAACAACCCCGATCTGCCCGAGGAACGCAAGATGCTCGGCATTATCGCATACGGCGGTGCAGGAAATGTCCGCAATGCCGAAAACTTTTTCACGCTTAAAGGTATAATTGAAAAGCTGTTCGAAATACTCGGCATTGAGAACGCAAGGTTTGAGCGCGGAGGCGGAGCGTATCTGCACCCCGGCCAGAAAGCCGTTGTTTCAATTGACGGCGAAGTCATCGGCGAAATGGGCTGCACTCACCCCCGCGTTGAAAAGAATTTCGGCCTGAGCTGCAACGCATACCTTGCCGAAATCGATTTCAACAAGCTTGCGGCGCACACAAACAATTCACGCAAATACAGACCTTTGCCCAAATTCCCGATCGTGCCGCGTGATATTGCGGTTGTTGTTGACAGGAACATTGAAGCACAGACTGTCATTGACATCATCAACACAGCCAAGACACAGGTTATTGTTGAAAACGCAAAGGTATTCGATGTCTACTATCCCAAAGAAGCGGGCGACAAGGGCATCCCCGAAGGCAAGAAGAGCATGGCATTCAGCTTCGAACTCCGTTCCGATGAACGCACGCTTACTGATGAAGACATCAACCGCGCAGTGAATACCATTTTGAAGGCTCTCAAATTCCGTCTTGATGCGGTTCTGAGGTCATAACTGTTTTCCGTTTCTGCCGATTTTAAGCCGATTCCGCTTATTTCGGACTGTTTTCGGGAAGCGTTCCGTATTTGCTTATTCGGACCGTTTCCCGCATCGGCCGCCGCTCCCGTTCCGCATCTTCGGTGCCGCGCGGGAGCGACCACACCGACCGAGAAAGTTTTAATTAAATCAACGAAACACCGCCTAAAGGAGGTTTCCGCCAAAAATGCTTGCTCGTTTTTTCTCGGCTCCTTTTCAAAAAGTTTCGCTATGTTTTGCAGGGATTTACACAAATCGCCTGATTAACGAGTATGTTTAACATTGTTTTGGTTCAGCCGGAAATACCGCAAAACACCGGCAATATATCCCGAACCTGTGCCGTCACCGGCTGCAGGCTGCACCTTGTTCGTCCCCTCGGTTTTTCCGTTGATGACAGGTATTTGAAGCGCGCCGGTTTGGACTACTGGAACGAGCTTGAGATTTACTATTACGACAGCTTTGAAGAACTTGAAGCGGCTCATCCCGATGCACGGTTTCATCTGCTTTCCACCCATGCGGAAGCAAGCTTTGCCGAAGCGCAATTCCTGCCCGGCGATTTTCTTGTTTTCGGAAAGGAAACGGCGGGACTCGGACAGGAACTGCTCTCAAGGCGCAGCTCGGATGCAATTCGCATTCCCATGCGAAAAGGTCTGCGTTCACTCAACCTTTCAAACTCCGTGGCAATCGTCGTTTACGAAGGCTTGCGCCAAAACGGATATGCCGGGCTTGTGTGACACCGTTTCAATCCCGTTCCGTTATAAATAACTTTTTGTTAAATTCGGGCGTATCTGCCCATATGATAAAAGAGGTTGCAGCAATGGCAAAAATCGAATCACACAACACGCTTGAAAAAATACTTGAAAACGGCATCATTGCAATATCCCGCGGCAATTACGGCGACACTCTGCTTCGCGCCGTTGATGCGGCTGCACGCGGCGGAATCAAAGCCGTTGAAATTACGTTTGAGCAAAATCTTGCACCCGAAATTGCGGGCGAAGCATTGGATAAACTTGTTCGCAGATTCGGCACTGTACTGGCTGTCGGCGCAGGCACGGTGCTGACGCTTGAACAGCTCAGCATTGCAGCACAGGCGGGAGCGAAATATATTGTTTCGCCGAACAGTGACTGCTATATAATCAAGGAAACAAAGCGGCGCGGGCTGATTTCGATTCCGGGCGCAATGACGCCGACGGAAATCACGGCAGCTCATGCGGCAGGCGCGGATATTGTGAAGCTGTTCCCCGCCGGTGCACTCGGAGTGGAATACTTCAAAGCGATCAAAGCACCTCTCAGGCATATTCCTGTTGCGGCTGTCGGCGGAGTTACACCCGAAAACCTTTTGCTCTTTAAAAAGGCGGGTGCGTGCGCATACGGCATCAGCACGGGGATTTTTAATGCAGCTGCAATAAAAAGTGAAGATTACGAACGTGTGCACCTTCTGGCGCGCGAATACGTTCGACTTGCTGCGCAGCAGGATTAACCGCCGCGCTTTCGGCAGCATAAAGTAAACAATTTGACAGTGAATACGGAGAAACAGTTTTGAGCGATAAAACATGCAGCAATATTCACGAGGGACACCGAAAGCGACTGCGTGAAAGCTATATCAAAAGCAACGGAAGCGATGCTCTCAGGGATCATCAGCTGCTTGAACTTCTGCTGTTTTATGCCATTCCCCGGCGGGATGTAAATCCGCTTGCACATCGTCTGGTCAACCGTTTCGGTTCACTCCGCGGAGTGCTTGAAGCAAGCTTTTCCGAACTTGCGGAAGAAGGGGTTTCGCAAAGCACGGCCATTTTGATTAAATTGGTCGGTGATATCAATTTTCGCGCAAAAATTGCCGACGCAGCCGGGAAACAATTGAAAAATACCGATGATGCAATGGATTTTTGCAGTGCATTGATTGCGGAAGAACGCGAGGAGGTTTGCCTTGCGGTTTGTCTCAACGCAAAATCCGCCGTAACCTACAGCGAAATTGTGGGACGGGGAAACAGCTCCGAAACGCCGTTTTCGTTAAGGCGAATTGTTGAGATCGCACTCGCACAAAAATCGAACGCAATAATCATTGCGCACAATCATCCGTCCGGCGATCCGAAGCCCTCCGCACTTGATATTGAAAATACGCGGCGCCTCAGGCTTCTGCTCAACGAAGTCGGAATCGATATGCAGGAACATATCATAGTTTGCAGCAGTGCATGTTATGCGATAGTTCGCGGATACTCAAGAAGCACGGAGCATTTCGGCAGCACTTCCGATACCGCACAGAAAACCTGCACGGAAGATAAGCCTGCGCGCATCACTGTATCAAACAGCGGTGCGTGACGCTGCGTCATTAAATAATGTCGGCTTAACCGCTATTATCATCGCTCAATACTTTGGATTGAGCAAGGAAAGGACATAGGCAGCAATACAATGAATCAAAAAACAAAAAAACATTCCGAAACAGCCGAACGTATTATGCTTTTTATCGGCGCAGCATCACTTCTGCTCGCATTCTGCATCTGCTTCGGATGCACCGGAAACAACAATGCGAAGACCTTGCATCAGCTTTTTAACGAAATCAACAGCACAGGCAAAATGGCAGCTCTGACTGCCGTTCCGACCGAAGATTATCTTCCCGTTTTCGGAATCGAAACGGACAAGGTTGAGGACTCCGTGTTTTATATCGCAGAAAACCCCTCGTCATCGGCGGATGAAGCCGCAATATTCAAAGCCGTTGACGAAACCTATGCCAAAACGCTTGAACGAATCTTCAAGGCACGAATCCAGGCGCAGGCTCAGCTCGCTGAAAGCTACAGCATTGAGCAGTATGACAAGATTAAAAGCACTCAGATTAAACGTAACGGCTGCTATGTTTATTATGTTGTGAGCGAATCGGGAGCGGAACTGACCGAAATGCTTGACGCCGGTATTGCAGGCATCATTGCGCAGGGCTGATATCTTTTTTATCGGATTTCGGTGTTTCGAGATATTTGATTTTGCGGCAAAAAAACAACCGGATTCGGATTTTCTCGGCCGAAACGCACTTGCAATTGACAAGCCCGCACCAATATGGTAGAATTCTTCAACAGAAGCGGCAGCTGCGGGTACGCATACCGCACTTTCAGAGTGCCGCGAAAAACAATATTATGAGGCTTAGTTTTATGAAGTTAGGTAAAATTGTTGCTGCTCTGCTTGCCTGTTTGCTTGCATTAGGGTTATTTGCATGCAAAAAAACGGATGATCTCATTATCGACATCGGCGGCAGCGCATCCCCCAACCAAACCGATGCTTCCGCAACCCAACAGGGTTCGGTCGCAGACAGTGCAACCCCAAACAGCGGTTTATCCACAAGTGTACCCACTTCGGAAGTAACATCGGATATTAATCCCACGCCGAATGAAGCTCCGGATACCGAAAGTATCGTGTCCCTCGGCAGTGAAACCGCACCCGCACGCAACACAATGCCCACGGAAACTTACGGTTTAAGTAATACTGAATGTGAAAGCTGGTTTTCCGATGCCGTGTTTATCGGGGATTCAATCACCATCGGTTGGAAAGACTATAACAATCGCATGCTCGAAAAAAATCCCGAATTCTTCGGAAATACGCGCTTTTTCTGCGAAGGCAGCTACGGTGTCGGACATGCGCTCGAGCCGATTTCGGATTCCAGTATGCATCCCCTTTACGGTGGAGAACAATGCTATATTTGGGACGCCGTTAAGAAAATGGGGGCAAAAAAGGTCTTCATTCTGTTCGGATTGAACGACATTTCCATTTGGGGTGTTCAGGGCACCGCGGACAACTATGCCGAAGTCATTTCGAACATTCGCCGCGAAAGCCCCGAAACGGAGATTTACGTTATCAGTGCAATGTATATGTTCAAAGGCAGCGAGCATAAAATGCTGAATAATAAGAATATTTACGCACTTAACAAACTGCTTGCCGAAATGTGCCGCGAAAACGGCTATGAATTTGTTAATATCGCAAGCAATCTTATTGACGAGGGCGGCTTCCTCCCCAAGGAGTACTGCTCCGACAACTACGTTCATCAAACCTACTCCGCATATGCGGTTTGGGCGGATGTCCTTCGCAGTCTTGCCGCAAGGCATATAACCGGTCAAGGAAGGCTTGTTTTCGAATAATCCAAGCGTTTGAACTGCCGTTTATGAATTATTCAGACCGACTTTATGCAATATAATTTCGGTCGACACACAGAAAGATGCTCCTCGGGTTTTATTATCCGAAAAGATATCATGGAGGAAAAACAATGAAACGCACTGTATCCTTTGCACTCTCTGCCGTTCTTGCTCTTGCTATGCTCCTTTTCATCGGCTGCAAAGGCAATGAAACTCAGCCTAAGCAGGCGGATGTTGAAGCGGTTTACACAAAGCTTGTTGAATCCGGTCAGCTTCCGTCAATGACAAAAGTGCCCGAGAGGGATCTTGAAGAGGTTTACGGAATCGATAAAACAAAGCTTGCGCAGTGGACAATGTACCTGTCGGAAAACTATGCGGTCACAGTCGGCGAAGTTTCGATTTTTGAGGTTTCCGATGCGGCATATGCCGAGGAACTGCAAAGTATTCTTCAGAATCGACTTGACAGGCTCCGCAAGGTTGCAAAAGAATATGCACCCGCCGAGACCGCAAAACTCGATCCTGTGGAAGTGCATCGCGTCGGCAATTATGTTTACATGGTTGCGGGCAACGACTACAATGCTCTCATGAAAATCATGCAGGAGAACATCGGCTGATGGTTTTTTCAAGTCTGCTGTTCATCTTCATCTATCTTGTTGTAACTTTGGCACTGTATTATGCAGTGCCTAATCGCGTTTATCGAAACGTAATCCTCTGTGTTCTCAGCCTTATTTTCTACGGCTGGGGCGAACCGAGTTTTGTGCTTTTGATGATATTCTCCATAGCGTTCAACTGGCTTGCCGGTTTGCTTGTCGGAAAATATCGAAACAACAAAAAACGCTGCAAGGCTGTACTCGTTGCTTCCGTTGTGCTGAACCTTGCGCTGCTGGGCGTATTCAAATACACGGGCTTTGTTGTTGACACGCTGAAAGCCGTTTTTCCGTTCATGCGCAGCTATGCAACGCCGATAATACCTCTGCCCATAGGCATTTCGTTCTATACCTTCCAGGCAATGAGCTATGTTATCGATGTTTACCGCAACGACACATCTGTTCAAAAGAACCCCGTGTATTTCGGTACATATGTCGCACTCTTCCCGCAGCTTATCGCAGGCCCGATCGTGCGCTATCGCGACATTGCGGATCAGCTTGAAAACAGGCACGAAAACGTTGCTCAGTTTGCTTCCGGAATAAAGCTTTTCACTGTCGGACTTGCAAAAAAAGTTTTGCTTGCAAATCAGCTTATCGCTCTTTGGAACGTTCTCCGCGAAAGCTCCGCAACCAACGGTGTTCTCGGTTCATGGGTCGGAATCATTGCATATACACTGCATATCTATTTCGATTTCGGCGGCTATTCAGATATGGCAATAGGTCTCGGCCGAATGTTCGGGTTTGAGTTTCTCAAAAACTTTGATTACCCCTTCATTTTCGATGGAGTCCGGCTTTCTATATCCGGAAGCGCCATTTCCTATGTCGGCAAAAAGAACAGAAATCGATCTTGGAATGTGTTGGTATTTTTGCCGATGATGTGATATACTATGTAATAGATTAACGTAGTTTTTTGGATAGATTTTATGGCGGAGGATCATAGATGCGATATCTTTCAGTTACTGAAATAGCGAAAAAGTGGGATGTGTCCGAGCGCAGTGTTAGAAATTACTGTGCTCATGGACGCGTAAACGGTGCATTTCTTACCGGCAAGACCTGGAACATTCCTGAGAATGCAGAGAAGCCGGAGCGTTCCAATAAAAAGAAAGAGCAGCCAATTATATTGCTGGATATTCTACAAGAGCAGAAGGCAAGTACGTATTCCGGTGGTATTTACCATAAGACACAGATTGACTTAACATATAACTCCAATCATATTGAAGGCAGCCGCCTGACCCACGATCAGACCAGATATATCTTTGAAACCAACACCATCGGTATAGAAAAAGGTGTGCTGAATGTGGACGATGTGATTGAAACAGCAAATCACTTCCGGTGTATTGATATGATTATCGATAATGCAAAGGCAGCTCTGACAGAGAAGTTTATCAAAGAACTTCATCTGATCTTGAAGAGCGGTACCAGTAATTCCAGAAAAGATTGGTTTGCTGTAGGCGATTATAAAAAGATGCCGAATGAAGTCGGTGGCATGGATACTGCACTTCCGGAAGAAGTTGCAGATAAAATGAAAGCGCTGCTTACAGAGTACAACGGAAAAGAAGAAAAGATTTTTGAAGATATCCTCGACTTCCATGTGGAGTTTGAGAGAATCCATCCGTTCCAG
>OHKC01000560.1_pt1 | contig 10406 bp, 6 predicted proteins | sample 1568761 | NCBI WGS metagenome assembly OHKC01 (sample SAMEA3879514, study PRJEB24766) | human gut metagenome | biome: human-associated habitat; feature: feces | place: USA | collected 1985/1987 | reverse complement strand
TCGAAACAAGATTATCAAGTGTATCAAGAACAACGCCAATGGCTACACCAACTGGTCTCGCTTCCGCAATCGCGTAATGTATGTACTCGACCCAAACACTACATTTAGCCTGGAACCAAGGGAGAAATGATCATGGATGCACAAGACATTATTGAATTGATTGAATACTTCAGAAATCTTCAAGACAATGAAATGAAATTTGAAATTGAAGAACTACGAGGATACATTGACATAAGATTCGAAGAATTATATGACAAGTTAACTGAATACATTGATTTCAATCATTCAAATCACCCATTATAAAAGAGCAGAGATATTGAAATCTCTGCTCCCTAGTTAATAATCCTTTAAACACACATAGGGTTTTCGGCCCTACAATTTTTGAAGCCAACTTTTAGTCGACCCTATCTAATTGCGGATTACCCTTATATTCTTATTCTTCAGATTGGATATCCATTGAATTATTGTCTGCAGTTTCTGCATCTTGTAGAATTGATTCTTCTACTGAAGCTTCCACACTATCCATCGTATCTCTATCATCAGAGCCAGATACTAGTTTATCGAACTCTTCATCATGAACTTCTTTCATACGTGCAATACGTTTGTCACGAAGTTCTTTTGCCTTTTCTGCAACAATTAGATTTTGTGGACGATCTCCCTGGCATCCAGTACCTGCAGGAATCAGCTTACCAATAATAACATTTTCTTTCAAACCAATTAAGTGGTCAACTTTACCCTTAATAGTCGCATCTGTAAGAACCTTTGTAGTTTCCTGGAATGAAGCGGCTGATAAGAAAGAATCTGTTTCAACAGAAGACTTAGAAATACCTAATAATACTGGTTTGAATGTAGCAGGAGTTTTACCGCTTAACAATGCGTTACGATTGATTTTTGTGATGTTATTCAATGATAATTGAACACCAACATTTAAATCAGTATCTCCACTATCTACAACGATTACTTTCTTCATCATCTGTTTGATCATTACTTCCAAGTGTTTATCGCTAATTTCGATACCTTGGCTTTGGTATACTTTCTTAACTTCCTTCAAGATATAGTCTTGAACTTCACGTACACCAGCAACACGTAATAATTCTTTTGGATCTAATGGACCTTCAGTCAACGCAACACCGGCTTCGATCTTAGCACCGATCTGAACCCATGGGCGCATTGATTGGTTCGCATTGATTTTATGAGAAACACTTTCGTGTTCGTTTGTGATAATAACTTCTTGGCGCATTGTTCCTTCAATACGTTCAATTGAAGTAATTTCACCTGAAATCTGAGCAATTACCGCAACACCTTTTGGACAACGAGCTTCGAACAATTCTTCAACACGAGGCAAACCTTGAGTGATATCTTCTGCACCGGCACCGGCAACACCACCTGTATGGAATGTACGCATTGTTAACTGTGTACCTGGTTCACCGATAGATTGGGCAGCCATAATACCAATAGCTTCACCAACTTCAACGTCTTTACCAGTAGCCATGTTACGTCCATAACATTTACGACAAATACCTAAACGAGACTTACAAGTAAATACAGAACGGATATACATACCTGTAACACCAGCATCTACAATTTTCTTAGCAAGTTCATCAGTGATAAATTCATCACTCGCAATAATTAATTCACCTGTCTTTGGATCTGTTACATCTTGTTTAGAATAACGACCAACTAAACGATCTTGTAATGGTTCGATAACAGAGTTTGTTTTACGATCCATTAATGTTTCGATCCAGTAACCCTTATCTGTACCACAATCGTCTTCTTTGATAATTACATCTTGGGCAACATCAACCAAACGACGAGTTAAGTAACCAGATTCGGCTGTCTTTAAGGCAGTATCTGTAAGACCTTTACGCACACCGTGAGTCGAGATAAAGAACTCACTTACGTTCAATCCTTCACGGAAACAAGAATAGATAGGAACTTCTATGATGGTTGGTACATATTCACCAGCACCAGCTTTAGCGTGACCAGGTTTTGCCATTAAACCACGCATACCAGCTAACTGAGTAAAGTTTGACGCGTTACCACGAGCACCAGAAGTCGCCATCATGTTGATTGGGTTTTTACGAGGCAAGTTTTTCATCAATGATGTTACGATCTTGTCTTTTTGATCATCCCACATCTTAGATAAGTGACGTTCCCATTCTTCCATTGTCAACATACCTTTACGTTGTAAGTGTTTCAACTGATCGGCTTTAACACGACCCTCATCGATATATTCATCTTTATGAGGAGCCACTTCGATATCGGATAAGGCAACTGTAATACCAGCTACTGTTGAATATTCAAATCCTAATGATTTGATTTGGTCAAGAATTTCAGCAGTTTGATCTGCATCATAACGTTTGAAGACTTCGGCAATAACTTTACCTAAATCTTTTTTCTTAACCGCATCAACTAAAGGCATAGCTTCGATGTATTCTTTAATGTTTTGTCCTGGAGCAATAAAGTATTTATCAGGAGTACTAATAAAGTTTTCTTTTGATACCTCATTAATATATGGGAAATCTTCAGGGAACATTGAGTTGAACACAATCTTACCAACTGTTGTAATTAAATAATCATTTTTATGTTTTTCATCAAACGATGTTTTATGCATATTGCATACAGGCAACGCGATACGAGTGTGAAGGTGAACTTGTTTCGACTGGTATGCCATCATAACTTCATCTTCATCTGTGTATACATGACCTTCACTTTCACCAAAACGGTGCCAGTGAGCTGCTTCTAATGGGCAGCCTACTTCTTCGTAGTGTTTAGCTTCTGCAAAGAATTCTTCTTTTGTTTCTTCCATTGTTAAATAGAAGTTACCCATAACCATATCCTGTCCTGGCGTAACGATAGGTTTACCATCTTTAGGACCTAAGATATTGTGAGAACCAAGCATCATAACTAATGCTTCAGCACGAGCTTCTTCTCCTAATGGAACGTGGATGGCCATCTGGTCACCATCGAAGTCAGCGTTGAACGCAGTACATACTAATGGGTGAAGACGCATTGCACGTCCTTCTACTAATTTAGGCAAGAAAGCCTGAATACCCAAACGGTGCAATGTAGGCGCACGGTTCATCAATACTGGATAGCCATCGATTACTTTTTCAACAACATCCCAGATACGAGGATCACGACGTTCGATTAATTTTTCTGCATTTTTAGGATTTTGTGCTAATCCTTGGTTTACGATTTCATTAATGATAAATGGTTTAAACAAGTTAACTGCCATTTCACGTGGAATACCACATTGGTACATTTTCAAATCTGGTCCTACGGCAATTACTGAACGACCAGAGAAGTCAACACGCTTACCTAACAAGTTCTGACGGAAACGACCTTGTTTACCTTTTAATGAATGAGACAATGATTTTAATGCACGTCCACCAGCACCTGTAATTGGTTTTGAACGACGACCATTGTCAATTAAAGCATCTACAGATTCCTGTAACATACGCTTTTCGTTTTGAACGATAATATTTGGAGTACCCAAATCTAACAATTTACGTAAACGATTGTTACGAGTGATAACACGACGATATAAGTCGTTTAAATCACTTGTCGCAAAACGACCACCATCCAATTGAAGCATTGGACGTAAATCAGGTGGTATTACCGGAATGTTAGTCAGAATCATCCATTCTGGTAAGTTTTCACTATTACGGAATGCATTGATTGTATCCAAACGTTTAATTAATTTCTTACGTTTTTCACCTTGTGCTTTTTCAAGCGCATCCTGTACTTCTTGATATTCAGATTCTAAATCAACATCTTGTAATAAACGTAGTACAGCTTCAGCACCTGTTTGAGCTGTAAATCCTGTTGAACCATAAATAGCTTGGTTTTCACGGAATTCACGTTCAGAAAGAATTTGTTTATAAGCTAAACCAGATTCTTTTGGATCCGTAACAATATAGCTTACGAAATATACAACTTCTTCCAATTGTTTTGGTGTTACATCCAACAACAATGCCATACGGCTAGGAATACCACGTAAGTACCAAATATGAGCTACTGGTGCAGCTAAGTGGATGTGACCCATACGCTCACGTCTTACGCTTGCTTTTGTGATTTCTACACCACAACGGTCACATACAACACCTTTAAAACGTACTTTTTTATATTTACCACAAGCACATTCCCAGTCCTTAGTTGGACCGAAAATTCGCTCGCAGAATAAACCATCACGTTCTGCTTTTTGTGAACGATAGTTAATTGTCTCAGGCTTTGTTACTTCACCATGACTCCATTTTAAAATCGTTTCTGGACTCGCTAAGCGAACCTGAATCGAGGCAAAATTGTTAATACTCATATTTTATACTACGCCTCCTCTTCTTCGTTATTTTCTTCTTCAATATCGTCTACTAGCTCTTCCTTTTGTGTTTGTTCTGGTAAAGGTTGAGCTGGATGAACGTCCTGGTCATCATCATCTAATGTGATGTCAACCTCGTTATTGTTTTCATCTAACAAACGAATATCGATTGCTAAACCTTGTAATTCGTGCATCAATACACGGAATGATTCTGGAACACCTGGTTCTGGAATATCTTTACCTTTAATGATGGCTTCATAAGTCTTGATACGACCTTGAATATCATCCGATTTGATTGTCAAGATTTCTTGTAATGTGTGGGCAGCACCATATGCTTCCAATGCCCAAACTTCCATTTCTCCAAATCTCTGACCACCATTTTGAGCTTTACCACCCAATGGCTGCTGAGTAACTAAAGAATATGGACCAGTAGCACGAGCGTGTAGTTTATCGTCAACCATGTGGGCCAATTTGATCATGTACATTACACCGACACTAATACGTTCATCGAATGGTTGTCCAGTTTGTCCATCATATAATACCTGTTTTCCATCGACAGTCATGCTTGCTTCGCGCATTACATCTTGTAAGTCTTCATTTGATAAACCATCAAATACAGAAGTAGAGAATTTAACACCTAATTTACGAGCTGCATAACCTAAGTGGATTTCTAAGATCTGTCCGATGTTCATACGTGAAGGTACACCGAATGGGTTCAACAAGATATCAACTGGATGTCCATCAGCCATAAATGGCATATCTTCGATAGGTAAAATCTTAGAGATGACACCTTTGTTACCGTGACGACCAGACATCTTATCACCTTCAGAAATCTTACGTTTCTGAACGATATATACTTTAACACGCATATTTACTCCAGGAGGAAGATCCGATCCATCTCCACGTTTAAATACACGAATAGAATGAACAATACCAGCACCACCATGAGGTACTTTTAATGAATTGTCACGAACTTCACGTGATTTTTCACCAAAGATTGCTAATAATAATTTTTCTTCAGGACTAACTTCACTTTGTCCTTTTGGAGTAACCTTACCAACTAAGATATCTCCTTCTTTTACTTCGGCACCAACCATAATGATACCGTTTGAATCTAATTTACGAACCGCTGCTTCACTAACGTTAGGAATATCACGAGTGATTTCTTCAGGACCTAACTTTGTTTCACGACAGTCAATATCATATTCTTCTACGTGGATTGAAGTATATACATCATCACTAACCATACGTTCTGACATGATGATGGCATCCTCGTAGTTATATCCATGCCATGTTGTATATGCAATAACAACGTTTTGACCTAAAGCCAATTCTCCATTTTGCATACTTGGACCATCAGCTAAGATATCGCCTTTTTCAACCTTTTCACCAACTTCTACAATTGGACGTTGGTTGATACAAGTGCTTGCGTTTGAACGAGCAAACTTACGTAACTGATAAGTGTGGTTTTCACCTTCATTATCTTTAACTACAATACGCAAACCATCTACATATTCAACTACACCATCTTGTTTTGCGACAATACCAACACCTGAGTCCTTAGCAATTTTATATTCAATACCAGTACCTACATAAGGTGAATGAGGAACTAATAATGGAACGGCCTGACGCTGCATGTTGGCACCCATTAAGGCACGAGACGCATCATCGTTTTCCAAGAATGGGACACAGGCAGTCGCTACAGATACGATCTGTTTTGGACTGACATCGGCAAGTTCTACTTCGTTACGATCAGCGATGATAGTTTCACCAGCCTTACGAGCTACGACACGTTCATTTACTAAATGACCATCACGAACCTCATTGGCCTGTGCGATTACATAATCTGCTTCTTCATCAGCACTTAAGTAAACTGTATCTTCACTAACAGTACCATCCGCATTTACCTTACGGTAAGGCGTTTGAATAAATCCATATTCATTGATACGAGCATATGTAGTTAAGTTATTGATCAAACCGATGTTTGGCCCTTCAGGCGTTTCGATTGGACAGATACGACCATAGTGAGAGTTGTGAACGTCACGTACTTCGAAACTTGCACGATCACGACTGATACCACCTGGACCTAAGGCTGAAATACGACGTTTATTTGTCAACTCAGCAAGAGGGTTTTGTTGATCCATGAACTGTGATAACTGTGAACTAGAGAAAAATTCTTTAATTGCAGCTGTCAAAGGACGAATGTTTGTCAATTTTCTAGGAGTTAAGCTATCCATTTCTTGAATTGACATACGTTCTTTAACGACACGTTCCATACGAGATAAACCAATACGGAACTGGTTCTGAATCAATTCACCAACAGAACGAATACGACGGTTACCTAACATATCGATATCATCTGTTGTTCCTACACCTTCCATAACATTTAAGCTATATGAGAAGAATGCATACATATCTGAAACTGTAATTGTGTGTTTATTTGCGAATGGGTCATTTCCAGCAACACGGACTTCATCCCCATTATCGTCAATAATATATAATTCTTGGACACATGCACCAATCAACCATGCTGTGATATCTTCACTTAAAGCACGTTGTTTAACTTGTGTTTCAACATCACTATCGATGGCATCTGGAGTTACACCAACCATATAACGGTTCGCAACTAATTCCATATCTGCATCAACAATATCTTCACCTTGAGCATTTGTTAAACGTCCAAGAGCATATAAACGTTGACCATAGTTAAATACAGAATCCATATTTTCGGCTGTTAATTTAACTGGTTGTGCAAACAATCCTGCAAAAATATCAACATTTTCAACAACCTTTTGGATTGCTAAAATATCTTTTTCAGTTAATACTGTACCAGCATCTAAATAAGCATCTTCTGTTTCAACATCACTAGCTAATACACGACCAATTAATCCTGTAGTCCAGCTTGTTGGAATTGAAACGATATCTTCTTCATGGAATTCTGAGCGGAATGGATAAGCGACACAATAAGTACCCTTAGCCAATTCTTCACGTAATGCATTTCTTTCATCACGGTGAACCATAGTACCTTTTTCCATGAATACGTTGCCATTTACATCAACAATATCATGAGCAAGGCTCATACCATACATACGATCGATTGCATTTAATTTCTTACGTAATTTATAACGACCAGCCTTTGTCAAGTCATAACGACGGTGATCAAAGAATTTAGCCTGCATCAAAGTGATTGATCCATCTAATGTAGGGATTTCATCACTTCTTTGATTTTCATAGAAAGAAAGTAAAGCTTCCTGAGTTGTTTTTACTTTATCGTTCAATAAAGTGTTTTCAATTTCTTCATATTTACCGAAGAAAGCAGTATACAACAACAAATACATATTCATGTATTCGCGATCTTCTGCATCTGTAGCTACATCAGACCAGTTACGTCCCATTGCACGAAGGAATGTTTCCATCATTGATGTATCGTGAGTATCTTCGTTCACTCCGATATTCAAAGACATACCAATCGCCTTGAATAAAATACTGAATAATACTTTACGGCGACGGTCAATAGAAACATTAATTAAACGTCCGTTTGTAGTTTTCTTTTGTTCAGTCATGAACTCTAACCAAGTACCACGACTTGGAATTAATTCACAACTATAGTTTTGTTTACCAGTTTTTTCATCATAACTGTCCGCAAAATATGCTCCTGGAGAACGTACGATCTGACTAACGATTACACGTTCTGCACCATTGATGATGAATGTACCAGTTTCTGTCATTAAAGGGAAATCCCCTAAATATACTTCTTCACTCTTAGTTACAACTTCCCCAGTTTCTGAGTCTGTAACTTCCAATTCCATATCTGCATATAGAGGTGCTGCAAAGTTGCATTCTCTATACATAGATTCTTCTGCGTTATATTTTGGTTCTTCAAAATGATAACGTAAGAAATTTAAGCGAATGTTTTTTCCATAGTTTTCAATTGGATAGATTTCTTCAAATACTTCTTGGATACCTTGTTGCGTAAACCATTTAAATGAATCTGTCTGGATTTCGACAAGATTAGGTAACTCTAATTTACCACTAACCTTTGAGTAATCTCGGCGGGAAGATTTTTTTCCACACGAGACAATACGATATGCTTTGTTGTTGTCCATGCATGCCATCCTTTCGTTCGAATTTGTACTATACTAGGTGGTTTTCATCTGAAAACACACACTATTATGCAATTTATTATACTACTAGTAAAACCACCAAATGTCAATAAAAACTTGACAAAATTTAAAAAATGAGTTATAAATATTGCCTATCCTTTTTAAGCACCTGCCCAAAGTAGGTGCTTTTTCATTTGTCCATTTTGACATCCCCTTTAATTGTGCATACAATATAAACGTTTAAAGGAGTTCCGAATGAAAAAATTTTTAACCCTAATTATAACTTGTTTTTTATCGCTTAGCCTTGCAGGATGTTCAAACTCAAAAAACAATGATGACATCCTTACATTCTTTGATGCATTAGGTAATACATTAAATCTAAAAAGCGCCCAAATCAGTGGAACATTGGATATGAAAGATTCAAAAATGAATATTGATGCACAAATTCTTCAAAAAGAAGATCTACAAGTTGCTACTTCAATAGGTTTAGTTGCAGGCGATCATGTGAAAAATAATTTTTTAAACTTTTACATTAAAGATGGAAAAACATATTTAAATTCTATGGGTACAAAAACCCAAAGTACAGTCGACAAGATCGGACTTAAAAAGAATTCAAAATTAAATACATACAACCCATTTCTAGATTTAACTGACGATCAATTATGCGAATTATTTGATTCCTCTAAAAAAGAAAATGATACATATACATTTAAAGTCAACACATCTAAATTAGCCACCCTTCTAGATAATATGGGGTCTATAAAACTAGAGGATGCAACGCTTGAAGCAACTATCAAAAGCAAAAAAATATCACACATGATTTTAAGCTTTACAGGTAAACAAACCGTAGATAAAGCAAGTGCAGATATTGATATTTCAATCGAACTTAGCATCAAAAAATTAAATAAAATCAATTTTCCAAATGATTTAGATTCATATACAAAAGAAACTGCAGAAGATTAATTCCTCTGCAGTCTTTTATTTATTCGCCTTTTTTTCAATCTCTTTTTGTTTTTGCATAACCTCATTAATTTTTTCTTGAATTAAATGAGCATATGCATCAGCACCTGATTCCATCGGATGTATTCCATCCTCTTCTAATAAATCTGTATGCTGAGAAATATAAGAATTCCAATCAATGTAATATTTGAATGTTTTTTAGCCAATTCCTTCAGATATTGATTATTACTAGCTTCCCATTCAACCCCAGGTGCATATACATTGACCCAGAAAATAGATTTATCTGAACCAATCATTTCTAATGTTTGTTCAACCGTACTCTCATCCAATACCCCATTTGTTCCTAGTGACATCACAACTGTATTATGCACAGCCCCTTTTGACTCGTACCAACGCAAAACATCTGGTGCTTGTGACATTTGTCTCGAAACAGCTGCATCGACAGTTGCATCTGGATAAACAGCTTGTATATTTGTATATGCTGACAACATAACGGAATCTCCCAAACAGAACAAACCTTTATCCGATACTTTCTGTGAATTTCCACTAGGACTATAATCTACATTTTTAGCCTTTTCCATTTTGCCATCTGATTTTGCATTCTTTTTCTTATTCTTGATAGCTTCTTCATTTTCGGCAATACGTTTTTGCAACGCACTAGAATCTACTTCTTTTGAAGTTGCTAAAGCAATAACACCTGTGGCCTGAAATACAAACCCAACGATTCCACAAGCCAACACGGCTTTTTGAAATTTCGGTTTGATTTGTTTATATTTAAACACCTTTAAGAAATAATTTGTCCATACAACAAGTGCAATCAAAATTACAAATTCAAATAAATATATGATGAAATGTTTATTCCAATCCTTATACTGAAACAAATAAATAACTGGATATTGCCACAAATAAATTTCATAACTATGCTTACCAATCCAATCTAATACAGGTACATCCAATGAAATTGAACTACTTGCTGTCTTTTCAATTAAGACACATTTAATAAATTAGGATATAAAGCTAAAATC
>OHKC01000535.1_pt1 | contig 10607 bp, 10 predicted proteins | sample 1568761 | NCBI WGS metagenome assembly OHKC01 (sample SAMEA3879514, study PRJEB24766) | human gut metagenome | biome: human-associated habitat; feature: feces | place: USA | collected 1985/1987 | reverse complement strand
GAAACAAGCCCGCGGTGTGTCCACGGCCTGTCCGAAAATTTCGTAACGCAAACGCCGAAATTCAGACCGCGCGCTTCAACGATCAACGGTTCACCGTTCAAAAAGCCGCAAACATAGCCCACATGGGTCATTCTTTCGCTGCTTCCCTGAATGAACACAGCCTCGCCCAAAACGTATGGTCTGCCGATGCCCGAAATTTCGCCCTTTTCGGTACACCATGCGGCATAGCAGTAATGCGCGTTGACATCAACTCCGACAAAAACATCCAAAAGCCCCTGACAGTCGCAAACCGTCACTCGGCGTGCGGCCCAGTTTTCGGTTGCGCGGTCGAACCTTTCACGGGTCCAGCCGCGTTTGCTGTAATATTCCGAAAAACGTCTGTTAAGCAGATCCTGAGTAACGATGTTTCCCGTTGTTCCGAACAGATACTCCCACGGAGAGGTTCCGCATTCCTCAATGTCAAGCGGAATCTGCGCTCCTGCGGGGATTGTTTCGCGTTTTGCGTGAGAAAGTGCAAAACGTACAAAATCGATTGCATTCTTCATGATTTGGTTCCTTTCTTTTTATTGTTTTATTCTGCTGAATTAAGCCCATGCGCTCCAGTTTTTGGCACCTGCCGAAACGGTGCAGGTGCGGTGAATTATTGTGCCGTCGGTCAAGAGTGCGGCCTGCTCGATCGTTCCGTATTCGCTGCCTGCGCTGCCGGAAAGCGCGGCGGAAACAACGAGTATGCCTCCTTTGTAAAAGTACCAGCCGCTTTCAACCGCAAAATCAACCGGGTCATCGTTCGGTGTTGAAGCGGTCGGAAGTTCGACTTCCCCCCGAAAGATTCTGCTGCGTTCCGTTTCTGCTGCTGCACGTTCCGTTTCCGCAGCCGAACGTTCAAGTTCCGCTGCTTTCCGTGCGTTTTCGTTTGCAATGCGATTGTTCTCCGCCTCGCTGCGTTTCGCTTCGGCTTTTGCGCGATTGGTTTCGGCCGCGGCTCGGTTGTTTTCGGCGGAAATGCGCAAGGCTTCATTTTGCTTACGCGCGGCTTCGTTCGTTTCGCGGGTCGTTTCTGCCCGCGCCCTTCCGGCTTCGGCGGTTTTTCGGCTGTTTTCGGCATTCGCCCTGGAGGTTTCTGACAGTATTCGCCCCTTTTCGGAGGCAGCTCTGCTTTTTTCCGCTGCCGCGCGTTCGGCTTCGGCGGAATTTCGCGCGGTTTCGCTCTTTACGCGTTCCCCCTCTGCAATTCCGATTGCGGAAAGAACTGCGGAAAGCGGAGGTGCGGCGGGTTCGCTTTCGATAGTTGAAGCATCGTAAATCGCGCTGCGGCAAGAAAAATTGAATTTTGCGGTTGTAACAAGACTGTCATAAACAGTTGCTCCCGCTGCGGAATTTTCGGTTCCGCCGCTGTAGATCTGAAGTTCGCATTCCACAATGCCGGGTGCAAATGACTGCGGGCGGAGCTGAAGTTTAACTTTGTCATCCGATATGCTTATACCGCCGCCGCTCTCTGCGCTGTCCTGCATGTATTTGCCGCGTGAATTTGAAAAAGCTGCGATTATTCGCCGCCCTTCAACCGAAACGGGAATGCCCGCATCGGTCAGCGCAAGATAAACAACATTGCCCGTGTCCCCGTCCACAACACTGAAATCGCCGCCGCAGCCCGGCTGTTTAAGGTCAAGAGTGATATCAAATCGCTTGATAAAACTTGTTTCGCTCATTGAATCCTCCCCTCATTTGCCTTGCGGAACAAAGCGGTTCATAATCAGCTCGTACAGCTCGTTTCCGAGCCTTTGCCGCATCTGTTCTCTTATTGCCGTCCATTCGGAAGAATTGCTGAAGAAAACATTATCGAGATTCTGCGCGGAAAGATGGGAAAGATATGCACAATAATAGTTATAGTACTTTCCGCTTCCTTCGGGATAACTGCCGCCGCCGGAGCTGCCGCTCTTGCCCTTTCCGTTTCCGCCTTGTCCGCCGCTTTTTCCGTTTCCGGAACCTCTTCCTGCCTGTTGTGCGCGGAGCTTTTGCATGTCCTGCCTGTGCCGAAGCTGCATTTCGGCAAAACTCTGCTGAATGCCCGCAAGCTCCTGCGTTGCTTCATAAAGATATTTTGCAAGCTGAGCATTATAATTGGCCTCAAGCATTGCAATATCGGCCGCAACAGCATCGTATTCGCGCCGCTTCATTCCGGAAAGGTAGGTTGAACCGCCCATCCCGCGAGAGTATGCGTCCGCATCCAATTCCGCAAGCGTCGTTTCGCCGTGTTCCCGTCGGTTGTCGATTGCGGAATCCACGGCAGGGCGCAGAAATTGTTCAAGTTGAGAGTAAAGCTCTTCAAGCGTCGGAAGAGTCAGTGCAACCCCGTAACCGTGAAGCGTTTCAAGCAGGCGCGTGTAATAGTCTTCAAAACTGCCGGAGCTGCTGCCGGTTCCGCTGTTTTCGTTTCCCTCGTCGGATCCGCTTGAATTATCGGAATTGCCAACAGCATTTCCGCCGACGGCATTAATGCCGACGGAATTCGGGCTGTTTGCACCGTTCGGGTGATTTCCCGTATCTGCGCCGCTCAAATGAATCAAACCTGCCGTGCCTTTCCGCGGGCGAAAAATGCCTGCCGCATGAGCTGCTTCTGCGGTATTGGGTTTTGCGGCGGCAATTCCGCGCAAACCTGCCGTGCTTTTTTGTCGCGGTCGAACGGCTGCAAGCTTCATTCCCCGCGGTTCGGGTGCCGAATCTCCGAAAACTGCGGTCGAAGCGGCGGTGTTAATCGGCACGATATCGTTCAATGCTTTTCTGCGGCGTTTTCCCGTCAATTGATTTACCATACCTGTTATTTCGTTCCTTTCTTTTTTGCTGTTAATTCTGTATTGAAGGTAAAAAACGGTGGAAAGGGATTTCCGAACACGGAGCCGGCAATATTCTCGGCTTGTGTTCGGAAACCCCGCGGTATCGGCTGATACAATCAAAATATATCGTCGATACCGTTTGTTTTGTTTCAGGAAACGGTATGCTCAATGCGGACAAGCCACAGGTCGTTCAGAATGACAGCTGCATAGGCAGCAACCTTTGCACCGACCGTTGCGCGCTGATCGAGCGGATCCGCAGTGCCGCTGCTCCCGTGCGGTTTTACGATCAGCTGAACCGCACCCCTGCCCTCAAGGTCAACAACACCGTAAGCGTCTTTGCCGAATACCAGTGTGCAGTGAACATCAGCCGCACGGTTCCCGTTGTCGGACTTTGCCGCATCATCGCTCCAAACGACGCTGTTTGCGGTCAGTGTGGCGGCTTCGGTCAGCTTAACGGTATTTGTATCCGCATCATACGGGGTTTCGGAATCCAGCGTGTATTCATTGCTCCCGATGTGGATGGGGTTGCCGCCGACGGAGAGATATTCTTTCTCCGCTTCGGTGGGCGTGTTCTTAAGCACAAAAGTTTTTGATGAGGTCGTAGCCGCTTTAACGGCATTGTGAACGCTCTGAGAAAATACTTTGGCCTCGGTGCTTTCAACAAACACAACACCGAACAATCTTCCGATTTCTCCGCTGTAGATAGCTTCGGAATTGCTGTAAGTCGAAACGTTTTTCCACATCTCATCGTTCTGAAGGTCATATGTGGCCTCCGGCGAGCAGATACAGATGAAATGCGGCTGCCTGCCGCCTTCACAGAAGGGGCGCGCTTTGTTCTTTTTCAGCGTTCGCACCGCTTTTCGAATTTCGGTCGTCGTCAGCCTGTCTTCGGTCGTCAGGGCATTTCTGCCTGCTCTGCCGCCGGCATATTGAACGTTGCTGCCTGCACACATTGCATCGCGTGTGATCCACTCCACAACCGTGCCAAGCTGTTCGCCGAGAAGCTCGGCGGAATCATTGATAACTTCGTCATATGCCGTAAGGTCGAGCAAGTCACTGACTTCAACATATGCACCGTATTGCTTAACTTCCGCCTCAACATCCGTCTGTGAAAGTGTCTGCCCGGTGGGAGTTTCGCCTTCAACAAGGCCGGATATTGCGGTTTCGGGGTCGAAAAGGTTCCAACGGCGGAAGTTTACGTATTTTCCGCTGTTGCGGGGAATGGGGCGTTTCTGTCCGAATTCCGCATGGACAAATCGCGTCTTTGCGCTTTCAAGAAGCTGCCTGTCATAATATTTCGCAGGGAACTTAGCGTTCACGGCTGCGGTTGCGGTGGTGTTGATGGTGGTTTTGTTCATTTTGTTTTCCTTTCTTTAATAAATCTGTTTTGCTCGGCTTTTATCCGCGCTCAAAGTCGTATCCTGCGCCCGTCCATGGCGGCACGCTTAAGCTGCTTTCGGAGTGTACGGAACTGCTCCGCGCTCATGGTTTCATAATCCGCTTCCGGTGCCTGCGCAAGGCCGCCTGCGAGAGGAAGCGGCAGACGTTCGGCATTTGCATCCGCAGCGTCTTCAAAGGATTCCTCCGCATTTTCTTCGGCGGCAGAATCAGCGGTTTTTGCTTCGACTTTCTCCCAAACGGAGATTATCCTGTTCACAATGCTTTCGACTTCCGCTGCATTCGCAATGAGTTCGTTCGGCAGATGCAGCCTGTTTATAAAAGCTTTGCCGAGTTTTGCATATGCACTTTCATGCTGCACGGCAGCGGCAGCATTTTCGGCTTCACTTTCTTGGGGTGCATGTTCCGCTGCTTCCTTTTCGGCTTTGTCTTCGGGCTGTTCCTTTTGCGGAAGCAGCTGCAAAAGCTCCTTAAATGTTCTTTTTTTCGACACTAAACTGTTTCCTTTCTTTTTTTTAAATAATCCGTTCGGTGTTTTACGGCAGCCTCTCGTATTCGGCAGCCGTCCGCCTCAGCTCCCCGAAAAAACAAATAAGAGCGTTCCGTTCCGTCGGCACGTTTCAATGCGTGCGGACTTCATCGGTACGCTCTTTCTGTCAGCTGAGGCGGTCACTTTCTGTTTATTTGCCGCAGGCGCGGTTTTTGCCCGCGTTTTATCGGCAGACGGAAAGAGCGGTGGCCAACGCATTCTTCCATCATTTACTATTATAGCATAGATAAAACCAAAAATCAACTGTTAGGAGAAAAATATTTATAAAAATCTCTTAGAAGCGGAAATACAGAATCGACTTATCATCGGCTGTGCGGCAATAAATCTGCCGAAAAGCATATGAAAAAAACCTCCCCGTCGATTTTTGATCTTGGGGAGGTCGCTGTTTAATATGTTGTGTGAAAAACGAAATATGAATTATCTCAGCCAATCGATATTGCCGGCAGCAACGGTATCGACTCCGTAGATAACAACAAAATCCTTTGCGTTGTATTCCTTTGCAAGCTCACTCGGCGCGGGCATCGTGGGGCTGTAGTACATCGTGCGTGTATCAAGCATTATGATTGTGTTGTAATGCGCCGCCAAAAACGGCACTATCGCATTGCCGTAGCTGTCCTTAAGCACAAACAGTGTGCCGCTTTCAACGTTCGGATTCACGATTTTTGTAATGCCGTGGTTGCTGTACAGGTATGCGGCATATTTATCAACAACATCGTCGGAGAGTTTATCCGTGTCAAGAGAACCGCGATGTTCGGTTTCAACCGTACCGTCAATAACGGTAACGCTCAGGTCGCTGTCATAGCTTCCGATCCATGTCTGAAGGTCGTCTGCGGGAATCTCCCAAAGACCGCTTTGCCCGTATGCCGTGCCGTAGAAGCTGTAGGAACGCTTTTCAAATTCGCTTTCGGCCAAAGGCTCAAAACCCAGGTTCTTTGCAATTGCGCAATAAGCAATGTATGAACCTTTCATCGTCAGGTGATGATCCGTGCGGTAATAAAGCTCGGAAACATTGCCTGCATTGTTGAAAACATTGTCGGCAAAAATGCTTTTTGCACAATTCCGAAGTCCGTACACCGAATTCAGCGCATCGATGATCTGCCCGTCGGCATATTCACGGTGAACGGCGGGAAGCTCCTCCGGAAGCATATAGCCTGCGGAAGGAATGATAAAGGTGAAGGCGTTCAGATCGTTTCCTGTTATAAAGCCGGAAATTTTTTCGGCGTTTGTTTTCATCGTTTCATCATCTCTTTGAACGGGTGCGCTGAACAGGCGGTTATTCTTGCCCAGAGTGACTTTTTCAACGATGCTGCGCCCGGAGTAAAGGTTCATGTGCGAATAAATCGAAACAAACGCATTCCTTGCGGGAAAATGATCCTCCATCCATGTGTCAACTTCGCCCGAGAATTTGCCGCTCAAAATGTTGCCGAGGCTTGTGTTCGGAGCGGAGGCAAGCACGCGCCGTTCGTTCGGACTCAGTTCGCCTTCATGCTTCGGCAAAAACATAATAAGAAGGAAAAATACTGAAATAAACCCCGCAAACAGAACGATTAGCAGTTTGTTTGCAGAGCCGACCGTATTGCGTGTGCCGCGTTTTACCTTGATTTTGCAGTCTTTATTCATAATTATTTCGGGTTGTGAGTTCGTTCGCTGCTGTTCCGTATAATGAAAACTGAATCGAGCTGCGGATTTGACCCTTTTGAGTGAATCCGCAAACTCGATTCGTGCGGTAACGGTGCATTGCGCTTTACGGCGTTAAGCTGTTTTTAATGCAGCGTCAATCTGCGCATTAAGAAAGCTCTGTGCGGCGGGCGCATCATTGCTGACGATGACAAAAACATAATTGCCGTTCGTCTGATTGACGGCGTTTTCAAGTTTGGGAACCTGATCCGCGCCGTAGCTTGCGTATGCCTCGGCGTTGTAATCGATCCACTCTTTGACCGCGCCTTTGCTGATGCTCTCGGCTGCTGCGGCATCAACCGCTTCGATAACGATAACAACTTCCGGAGTGGAAGCGCTGACGGAATAGAAAAGTCTGAAGCTTCCGTCCGCATTCTTTGCAAGCTTCGTTTCGTCAAGTTTAAGCTGAGAAATCGCTGCGTCCGCATTGGGCACTGCTTCGGGTGTTACCTGGAAGCTGCAATTGTTGATAAGGTTGACTCCGATTGAGTTCACATCAAGCTTGAGCTTTGAATAATCCTTGCCGCATGCGCAGAAGATGAGCATTGCCGCAACAAGAACGAATGCGGATGCAATTTTGAGAATGTTTGCCTTTTTCATTTGTAAGTCCTCCGTTTGTTTGTCTCTTTTTTATGTTTAACCTTCTTGCCTGCCGCCGTCAGGGACGAAGCACGGCTGCAACCGTGCGGCAGATATGATCCGCCCAGTATTTTGAGTAGGTCATGTTTAAATGAATCCCGTCGCCGGATGCATCCGCGGGCAGACAGCCGTTTGCGTCAACGAGTGCCTCGGGAACGGAAACGTAATGACAGCCGCGCCGCGCCGCAAGATCAACAAGCTGCGCATTGTAAAGCTGGATGTTTTCATTCGTGACCCCCGTTGTGCTTGTGCTGCTGACTTTTGCCGAAACCGGCGGAATCAGCATGATGAAAATTTCGCATCCGGGCTGACGCTGCCATATGTCATCGAGAAATTTGGAATACTTTTCGATGAAAGTGTTGAGATTCGGCCAGCCGAGCTCGTTTTCGCCGAACATCAGAATGACGGCTTCGTAGCTGCCCGTATTCAGTTCATCAATAACAGGCACACTGCCCGTGGTCGTTGTTTGGGTGTATACGGAAAGAATGTTCAGCCCGACGCGGGTGAAAAATTTGCCGTGGGTAATGACACCGTATTTATACAACCCTTCGAACGTGGAATTGCCCACAAATGCACAGTTGTCGAAAACGGTTTGGTCAATGGGTGCATTTGTGTTCAACGGCGCATTCGTGTCGGCAGGTGCGGGTGTTGCCGTGGGTGCAACAGTTTCGGCAGCCGGCGCGGTTGCAGGTTCAACCGAGGGCAGCGGCGCCTTTGTCACGGGCAGAATATCAACAATGACATTCGGGGAATCATCTTTTTTGCATGCAGTCAGTGTGCAGGCTGCAAGCGATGAAAAAACCATCAGCGCAGCCAACGCGGGGGAAAGGAAGGAACGCAGCCTCCCGGTGCGGCGTTTGTTTTTGTATCTGAAACTATTTTTATTCATAATGTTGAAATCCATTCGTTTACTCTGCGGAGAAGCACGGCGAAAATCAAGCCGAGTGTTGTCCGCATGTTCCCTATTATACCAGACCGCTTGCCGCTTTTCAACATTGCAAAGGGCTGCAAATGCGGATTTTGCCCTTTTGAAATGTAACATTTTTGTTAACAAAACAGAACCCGCGCAATAACTGACCTGCACAGCGAATAAGTGTGCGGGATTTTTTTCGGGAAGGGCGGCAAATTTGGCTTTCCCCGCAGCAGACAAACCAAACCGCAGCAGTTGATGCGGCACGGGCAGGAGCGATCGGCATTGATTTTGTTATTGAGCGAAAGACATGCCGACGTCCGCTCCGCCGTCGCAGGAGAACAGCCATTCGACTTTGTCTCCGTTGTGAAGCTCGATGCTGTCTATGCCCTCGCTCGGAAATTCGCCGTTGACGCGGAAAAGCCAACCGCTTGCGGCTCCGCACGCGCCGTTTTCAAGGCCCTGAATGCTTGTAACAAAGGTTCCTGCCGCTCCGCTTTCGGACACTATCACGATGTCGTATGTGCGCAGCAGCGAGAAAGTTTCGGAAACGGTCTTGCCTTCGGAAAGGGTCAGCATTGCGTTTGTAATAAGCATACCCTCATTTTGAAGGCCGTCTTTAATATTCTGCGGCAGAGACGCGTTGTTGTATGCGCGCGTTGCATCGATTGTAAGCGAAATGCGAACCAAACGGGAAAGATCTGCGGTCTGAGCGGGTGTATTGTGCTCTCCTTCGGAACCGCCGCCGATATTCACCGTTTCGTTGGGGTCAACTGCGTCGGATTGACATGCGGAAAAAACGAATATCATCGCAAAAACAAGCAGAACAGAAACGATGGAATGCAGAACCTTTGCGGAAACGGTGCGGGATGTTGAAGCCTTCATTTGGTTGTTCTCCTCCGAAATTCTGGCGGATGAATGAACCCGCCCTTTTGTTGCACTGAAAGTATAACAACTGCATGAAAAAAAGTCAACAGCAGCCGAAGCCGAAACAAAAGTTTGCTTCAGCCTGCAAGCTGACGCCTTTAAATGCTTTGGTGCTTGCAATAAGCGGGAAGATGTTCTATAATATGAATAAAGCGAATAAAGGTACTGCAGCTGCTGTTGTCGGCTGCGGCGACCTATCGCAAATCACGGCGGAATGACCCGAGGGCAGCGAACTCTCGGGCATATTCGGCTGCATTGAGTTTATATCTGTTCAGCTCGTACACTTGTGTCGGAAGGGGAAATTTAATATGCAGAAAAAGGATAAAATAAACGTGGATAATGCGAAGTATGATTCCTGCGGCGTGAGGATTATTGCGGCATCCGATATGCCCGTATCACTCTGGAGCGGCGGAAGAACAACCGAGATTTATATTGCGCCGGAGGGAGCTCTTTACGCTGAGCGCAATTTTCTTTTTCGCATCAGCACGGCAGAGGTCGAACTTGAAGAATCGGATTTTACATCGCTGCCCGATTACAACAGGCTGATTGCATCGGTAAGCGGCACAATGCGGTTGGCGCACGGAGCAAACGGCAGCGAAAAGCTTGTGCTGCCCCGCTCAACCGTGTATGCATTCGACGGCGGAATTCAAACCCATTGCGTCGGCAAAGCGCGGGATTTGAACCTTATGCTTCGCAAAGGTGCGGCGGAAGGCGAGCTGGTGTTTGTTGACAGCGGAACGGAACTTGATCTTGAACCCGCCGCGAACGAAACAATGCTTCTTTTTGAGCGGAAATGCCGCACTTTGCGCAGGCGGGAATGCAAGGCTGCGCTGCACGGCAAACGGACAGTGTGCGCTTTTCACCGTTCGGCTTGTCGGAGAGGCAATTCCTGATTCCGATAATCGGAACGGCTGATTTTCAAAACGGATATTATTAAACGCACCAAAGGGGGTGAACGCATGGAGAATACGGCAGTTAATTCAAACATGACAAACAGAGAGACGGAAGCGAAGGGACTGAACACCGAAATCAACCCGCTGTTCTCAATTTTAGATAAATCGGAAGAGTTCCGACGGCTGCAAGCAGGTCTTTGCGGCGGCAAGGGTCCCGCCGGCGTCTTTGGGTTGGGCGAAGCACAGCGAACCCATATCGAAGCCGCTCTGTTTTCAAAAGCAAAGCGGCCGATGCTTGTTGTTGTTCCGTCCGAGCAGGCAGCGGCAAGGGTGCACGAGGAACTTTGCTGCTATTATCCCGATGCGGTGCTTTTTCCGGCAAGGGAACTGCCGCTCAATGCCCACAGCTATGTTCAGTCACAGGAATTGACGTCAAAACGACTGCGAACGGCAGCACGGCTGATAAAAGGTGAACCCTGCCTGGTAGTTGCGCCGGTCGAGGCCGTTATGCAGCGCATGGCACCGCCCTCCGTGATTTCGGCATTCACTCAGACGGTTCGAACGGGCATGGTAATTGAACCTGCGTCCCTTCTGAAAAAATTTATCGATGCGGGTTATTCACGCGAGGAAATGTGCGAGGGAAGGGGGCAGGTCTGCCTGCGCGGCGGCTGTATCGATATTTTTCCGATAACGGCGGAAAATCCCGTCCGCATTGAATTCTTTGATGATGAAATAGACACAATGCGCGAGTTTGATCCGCTTAACCAGCGGTCAACCGAAAA
>OHKC01000528.1_pt1 | contig 10784 bp, 8 predicted proteins | sample 1568761 | NCBI WGS metagenome assembly OHKC01 (sample SAMEA3879514, study PRJEB24766) | human gut metagenome | biome: human-associated habitat; feature: feces | place: USA | collected 1985/1987 | reverse complement strand
AAATCGGCAAAGACAAAACCCGCATGTATTCGTGGTTTGCCGGTTTTCGCCTTAACGTTGCGCAGGAGGATGAGCGTGTTGTGATCGTAATGCTCGATGTTCCCGATTCGGGCGCATACTCATCCCTGAAATTTCAGATAGCGCGCGAGCTTTTGAAGCTGGACGACACCCCCGATCCGAATGCTCCGCCGGCGGAATAAAACAAACTTTGGATGAAATGCCTGCGGTCAGCGCCGGCTGTCTTCGGGTTTGGAGGATGCGGTTATTTTGCGGATAAACAGCAGCATTGCGGCGAACATCATTGCCGAGGCTGCAAACCGCATATAGAATCTATATGCCGAAAAGAACGAAAGAGCATATAATCCCATGCCCGCAAAGAAGTACTTTGAAGCGTGTTTTTCCGTGCGGAGTTTCGATGCGGCGCGCTCAGCGCGGACCCTGACGGATACACGCTCGGCGGGAGGAAATGCAGCTTTGATTTCGGAATCGATTTCGGCATCGTCGGGCAGGAAACGTTCGCGAATTTGCGGAATTGTTTCAAGCAGACTAAACTCAACTGCGGCGGCGCCGACGGTGCGCACGGCGGATTCCGCTTCCGGTTCGGGTTTCGAAACTGAATATATCACGATGTGCGAAATGCCTTTTTCAAGAGCCTCGCGAATAATCGGAAGAATATCGTCAAAAGTGATTGCTTTTTCAGTTCGGAGCAGATAAAACGAGCGAGTTGCACTCTGTTCGGAATACGCTTGATTCGGGTATTCCGAGGATGAACGGTGCAGGCTGCGGATTACTTCGTCCACTTCGGGCGAAACGAGTATCCTGCGCCGCAAAATCGACTCGGATGTTTCTCTGCGGAGTTTTTTGATGTGGGCATTAAACCGCAGGCTGCGCAAAAGGCTTGCAGTGAGCAGTATTGACGCGGAAATGAGCATTGCGGCAAACAAAGACGCGGCGCCGTGATGCAGCTTTCGCGAAACAAGCAAATAAAGTGCGGCGGTCAGCAGCAGTGCCGAAAACACGTTGTCGCATATGCGCGCAAAGCGGGATTTGCCGCCGTTGAAGCTCCGATTATAACTTTTCAACAATGTGTCATTCATAAAATCAGTATGGCACATAGATATGTTTTTCATTCACAAACGGTTCAGGATGTTGTATAATATGCATATGAAGATTGGAATTTACGGCGGAACATTTGACCCCGTTCACATGGGGCACATATTTGTTGCCCGTTCCGTGAAACAGGAGCTTGGGCTTGACAGGGTGGATTTTGTTGTTGCGGCAGATCCGCCGCATAAGCATTCCGCAGAGCGCACTCCGGCTGCATTAAGATGCGCCGCTTTGAAGCGCGAACGCGGAATGCGCGCTTCCGATATCGAAATTCGCCGCGGCGGAGTCAGCTACACTGTTGACACGCTGCGCGAAATGAAGCGGATAAACAAGAAAGCCGGGCTGTATTTCATTGTCGGAGCGGATATGCTTGAAGATTTCCCGAAATGGAAAAATCCAAAAGAAATACTTGAGCTTGCAACTCTCGTTGCCGTCAACAGACGCGGTCAGGAACGCGATATCGAAGCTCTTGCAGACGGGATAAGGGCTGAATTCGGCGGCAGAGTCGAGATTATTTCTGCGGAAGGGCCGGACATATCCTCAACGGAAATCAGAAGGCGTGTTCAAAACGCACAAACCGTTGAAAGGCTTGTGCCGCTTTCCGCCGAAATGCTGCTTTACGAAAAGCGCTTGTATCAGCCCAAAAGCATAGAGCAGCTTGCGGAACGTGTTTCGAACGTTTTGGATGAATACAGAATGCGTCACACAATGCTGACCGTGCGTGAAGCTGTCGGACTTGCTCAGTATCACGGGCTTTCAACAGAAAAAGCGCGGCTTGCGGCTCTTTTGCACGACTGCGCAAAGCTTGGGCGTGAAGAGACCGTTCGATATGCCGAAAAAATGGGTTATGCGCTGACAAATGAAGAACGTGAAAATCCGTTTTTGATTCATTCGCGCATAGGTGCACTGCTTGCAAGGGATCTGTACGGAGTGCAGGATACGGAAATACTGAACGCAATAGAACGGCACACCGTCGGATGTGCGGAAATGACCCCGTTTGATGAGGTGATTTTTCTTGCGGACAAGCTTGAGCCGTCACGTGATTACAGAAGAATACGGGATTTGCGCGAGCTTGCTTTCAGAGACCTCGACAGGGCGACGATAGCGGTTCTTCGGAACACTATCGAATACACTGAAAATAAGGGAATGCGCATTCATCCGCAAACGGAAATTACCATTGCAGCACTCGAAAAACGGGTGAAAGCCCGCCTGCACGGCGGCGATTGAGAAAACACGTCAAATCGGCAACGGCGGTGAGATTTAAGCCGATTTTATCCCGGCTGAATTCGATACGGGCAATGTCGAATAAAAAGACGTACGATTAATAAAAATAATATCAATATAGATATAATCGGAGGAAGAATGGAAACTAATAACGAAAACAAAAACATCCTTTCGGAACCGGAACTCAGGTTTCGCGAGGAGCTTAAAAATTGCGTAAAGCGCATTGTGGATGCCGCCGATGCAAAAAGAGCAAACGATATTGTTGCGGTCCATGTGGGAGACAAAACAATCATTACCGATTGGTTCGTGTTCATGAGCGGCACATCGCCGATTCATGTAAAGGCGCTGAGTGATGAAATTGAAGATTGTGCCGCCGAAATGGGGCTTCCGATGCGCCGCAGGGAAGGCTATTCCGAAGGCCGTTGGATCGTGCTTGACTTTGCCGGAATTCTTGTGCATATTTTCCATCCGGAAGAGCGCGAGTATTACAATGTCGAACGGCTGTGGATGGATGCAACAACCGAAATTATTCGTCCCGAAAAATAAAACTCGGATAAAGTAAAAAATTTGAAAAACATTGCACCCTGCTCCTGCGGGAAACAGCGATTTAATTGTGTATCGGCAAGAAGGCCGTGTTTTCAACCTGTTATTTGAAAACGGATAAGCCATTGTGCTGCCGATACATGTAAAACGGGGAGCAGGGCGTTTTGCATTTTGCACCGAAATGCTGCGAAAGCAAATGCGAACATCAGGGACGGAGGAACGTTATGAATAAATCAAACAGAGTGCTTGTTGTTGAGGATGATGCCGCGATCGTTCGTGCGTTGAGCTCGTTTCTGACGGATGAGGGCTTTTTGTGCAAAAGCGCAAACGGGCAGACCGAAGCGCTGCGGCTTTTTGAACAGGAGGAGTTTGATATTGTGCTGCTGGATGTTTCGCTTGCGGACGGCAGCGGCTTTGTTGTTTGCTCCGCCATGAAAAGCAAAAAGGATATACCCATTATTTTTCTGACGGCTTCGGGTGATGAACACAGCGTTGTTACGGGACTTGAGCTCGGTGCGGATGACTATATTGCAAAGCCTTTTCGGCCGCGGGAGCTTGTTTCGCGCATCAAAAACGCTCTTCGACGGGCGGGAAAACCGCAGGCCGCGGTCAGTCTCGGCGATGTGCGTGTTGACCTTGAGAGAGGAGCCTGTTTCCGCGGGGATACGGACCTTTGCCTTTCGGCATTGGAATACAGGCTTTTGCTGACGCTCATAAACAACCGCGGGCATGTTTTAACGCGCGCACAGCTGCTTGAACACATTTGGGATGTTGCGGGCGACTTTGTGAATGACAACACCTTGACCGTTTATATTAAACGGCTGCGTGAAAAACTGGAAGCCGATCCGCAGACTCCCTGCATTATTAAAACGGTGCGCGGCGTTGGATACAAAATAGACTGAATATATGCGGTTTGCCGCCGAAGAATAACGCAAAGGGGGCATGGAAAATGAGAGTACTCAGAAATCCGGATGTTTGTGCGCTGACGCTGACAACGGCTGCGGTCGGTATCGCCGCAAGCGGAATATGTTTTTATTTAAATCAGAAAGCGGGGCTTATTGCGGCCGCCGCTTTTGTAATTGTGATTTCGGCTCAGCTTGTGAACGCTTCGCTGCGTCACAGGCATTTCAGAAAGCTTGCGGATGAAATCGACGGCATTCTCCACGGTGCGGAGGGCATGTGCCTTTCAAAGTATCGTGAAGGCGAAATCAGCATACTTGAAAACGAGCTCACAAAGCTGATTGTTCGTCTTCGCGAGCAGGCCGATGCACTGCGTTCGGACAAAACAAAGCTTGCGGATTCAATTGCGGACATTTCTCATCAGATAAAAACTCCGCTGACGGCGCTTAATCTGATTGCGGAATCTTTGGGCAGGAGCGGCATGAATGCAGAAAAACGCATGGAGCTTCTTCTTGAACTTCGCAGGCAGCTGACAAGGATCGAGTGGCTTGTTTCCGCATTGTTGAAGCTTGCAAGGCTCGATGCGGATTCTGTCACTTTCAGCAGGAAACATGCCGAACTTGCGGCAATTGTTGACGGAGCGGTTGAGCCGCTGGAAATCATGGCGGAGCTGAAAAATGTGCATTTCGAAATTGATGCTTCCGGGTTTGCATACTGCGATCCGGATTGGATGACGGAAGCTTTGGGCAATATACTTAAAAACTGTGTCGAACACTGCGAAAACGGAAGCATATATGTCACTGCATCCGAAAACCCGATATATTCGGAATTTCGAATTCGCGACACGGGACCCGGAATCGCGGAGCAGGATTTGCCGCATATTTTTGAAAGATTTTATACCGGTTCGGCCGGCATGAACTGTACGGAAACGGGGAGTTTAAAAAATAATACCCATACCGAAAACGAGACGGTTCAATGCGGAGCGCAGATTCCGCAGCTGCAAAGCGTCGGCATTGGGCTTGCGTTGTCAAGAACCATCATTTCAAAACAAAACGGAACAATTAAAGCGGAAAATCATCGGCAGGGCGGTGCAGTGTTCACCATACGCCTGTATAAAAGCGCAGTTTAACAACACTTCGATTGGATAATGTTTGAGCCGTTTCCGAAGCTGCGTATTCGGTGTTTGTGACATATCTGTTATTTTCAAGTCACACACAAGTCATATTGCGCGGGTATAATTTCAACCATAAACAAAAGAGTCGAAGACAATACATTCGGATTGCGCGTATAAAAGGTTTGCCTGCCGCATTTCGAACGGATGATGCTCAAAAGGAGAGAAAATGGAGATTTTGAAGGTTGAAAACCTGACAAAGGTTTACGGAAAAGGCGAGAATGAAGTTCGTGCGCTCAACGGCGTAAGCTTTTCGGTTGAAAAGGGTGATTTTGTTGCGATTATCGGGCCTTCGGGCAGCGGCAAATCAACTCTTTTGCACACATTGGGCGGCGTTGACCGCCCCACGGGGGGCAAAGTGCTTGTGAACGGACAGGATGTTTATTCGCGAAGCGATGAACAGATTGCAGTTTTTCGCCGCCGCGAAGTCGGGCTTATCTATCAGTTCTACAACCTGATTCCGGTTTTGAACGTTGAAGAGAACATGTCCCTGCCTGTGCTTTTGGACGGACGAAACGTGAACCGCGACAGGCTGCGTGAACTGATTCGCGAGCTTGATCTTGTCGGACGCGAGAAACATCTTCCGAATCAGCTTTCCGGCGGACAGCAGCAGCGCGTGTCTATCGGCAGGGCATTGATGAATTCGCCTTCGATCGTGCTTGCGGATGAACCGACGGGCAATCTGGATTCAAAAAACAGCCATGAAATAGTTGACCTTTTGAAGCGAATGAACCGTGAATACAATCAAACTCTCATCATGATCACTCATGACGAAAGCATTGCCCTGCAGGCTCGGCGCATTATTGCAATCGAGGACGGAAAAATCGTCCGTGACGAGGTGATTTCAAAATGAACATCATGAACAAAGTCACTTTGCAGGCGATGAAAAAGAACAGGGTTCGCACGATCGTAACGATAATCGGCATAATTCTTTCCGCTGCAATGTTCACCGCCGTAACAACTTTCTGCTCAAGTATGTACGGCTATATGCGCGAGTACTTTGCATATGACAAAGGCGACTACCATGTTTCGTTCAGCGGCTGTTCAAGCGAAACAATAGATAAAATCAAAGCCGACGAGCGCGTTTCAAAGGCCGCTGTTGCAAAGCCCATAGGTTATGCCGAAGCCGGTTCAAGCAACGCCGACAAGCCCTATTTGTATGTTCTTGAAGCGGATGAAAGCTTCATGAAAAATATGCCCGTTCATCTTACGAACGGCAGACTGCCCGAAAATGAAAATGAGATAATTCTTCCCGCACATCTTCAGGCGAACGGCGGCGTATCACATAAAATCGGCGACAGATTGAAACTGACTCTCGGCAGGCGCGTTGCGGAAGACGGGTCGGAGCTTGGACAGAACAACCCGTATTCGTACGATGAGGAAAAGCTGACTGCGGACAGAATTTGGGAATATGTCGTTGTCGGTTTCTATGAACGCCCCGGGTTCGAAGAAATGATTGCTCCGGGTTACACCGCACTGAGCCTTCTTTCCGAACCCTTGCGGGAAGGTGAAACTTATGATGCCTATATCCTGATGAAAAATCCGAGAAAGAATCTTGATGCGTTTGCAGAAAGGCTTTCGGGATCTTTCACTGAGGCATCCTATCAAGCGAGTCTGCTCACAATGGACGGCTATTCGGTGTTTAACAATTATTCGAATATGCTTGTGAGGCTTGCCGCAATTTTCTGCGTGCTGATTTTCATCGGCTCGGTTTCGCTGATTTACAGTGCATTTTCAATTTCTGTAAGCGAAAGAACAAAGCAGTTCGGCTTGCTTGCTTCGATCGGTGCAACCCGGAGCCAGATAAGGCGGTCCGTTCTTTTCGAAGCATTTGCGCTGTGCGTATGCGGCATACCTATCGGCCTTTTTGTGGGCATCGGAGGTATGGGACTGACGCTGTGGCTTTGCGGAGATTTGTTCAAATCCGTACTCGACGCACCGTTCGGCATGAGCTTTTCCGTTTCGTGGCAGGCCGTTGCCGTTGCTGTGGCGGTCGCGGTGTTGACAGTTTTCGTTTCCGCATGGATACCGTCGCGGCGTGCAATGAAAATTTCACCCATTGAAGCAATCAGGCAGGCGCGGGATGTGAATGCGGGCAAGAAGAATGTGCGCTGTTCAAAGCTTTTCATTCGGCTTTTCGGTGCAGAAGGCATGCTTGCAAAAAAATACTATGCACGCAGCCGCAAAAAGTATCGCGCAACGATAGCTTCTCTTGCAATGAGCCTTGTGCTTTTCATCTCTGCAAGCGGTTTCTGCATGTATCTCACAAAGTCGGCAGATGACGCATTCACGGAAAAAAGCTACGATATAGGTTATCGGGATTTGTCGGCGCAGAATTATACGGAGTTTGCCGCAGGCGCCCGAGAATACTTTGATGAGATAACTTTCTGCCTGAACACGCTCGACAACAGCTTTGTGTACCTGCCGGAGGGAGACACAACGGCGGATTACAAAGCATACACAAAAGCGCAGCGCAGCGCACATGAAGGGCTGCTCAAAGTTGAACAAAACTGTTTTGCGTATTACATTGATGATGCGGCATTCGGACGGATGCTGACCAAAAACGGCATCGATGCCGATGCTTATTTTGCAGCCGAAGAAAAACTGCCCGTCATGCTCAACAGCGGTTACGATGTTGTTTATTCGCAGGATAACGGCGAAAACAACAGAAGAACATATAATTACAGCTTTGTTTCGGATGGGGTAACGACCCTGATGCGGGCAAAACCCGCACCGCAGCTCGACGGATACATTTTGGACGGCATGTTTTGGTCCGGCAATGAAATGGGAGAGGGCGTTCTGCAATACTACTATTGGCCCGCTCAAGGGGAAGATGCTGACGGCGGAAGCAGCTCCGACGGGGAAAACTCCTCCGATGGGGAAAATTTCGAATCCTCAGGATTTGATTTTTTCGGAAGGCCCATAGACCAGCCCGTGCGCCCGGTTGAATATGAAGAAATACATATTGCAGCAACCGTCAAAACCGCACCCGCAGGGATTGACAGCGGACGCGCAATGAAGCTCATTCTGCCGTTCTCCGCGTTCCAGGACAAAAAGGCATTCAATGAGGGGTTCATGAATGTCTACATCTGCGCCGATGACCCGGACAAGGCGGAGAATGATGTTAAATCCGTATTTGAAACCCGTGGAATCGAATTTGCGCCTCAAAGGCTGTACAACCGCGCGGAGGAGGAACGAACCGTCAGCAACATGATAATCCTTGTGAAGGTATTCTCCTATGGCTTTATAGCGTTGATTTCACTGATTTCGGTTGCGAATGTGTTCAACACCGTGTCAACCAATGTTGCACTTCGCCGCCGTGATTACGCAATGCTCCGTTCGCTCGGAATGACGAACAGGGGAATAAACCGAATGATGAACTATGAATGCCTGCTCTACGGAACGCGTTCGCTGCTGTTCGGTTTGCCGCTTTCGGTCGGTATGACCTACCTTTGCTACCTGTCCGCCGCGGAGGCTGCACAGATGAGCTTCACAATGCCGTGGACGGCGGTTGCGATTGCTGTAGTCAGCGTTTTCATGGTTGTGTTTGTTTCAATGCTGTACTCAACAAGCAGGTTAAAGCGCGAAAACCCGGTTGATGCACTGAAGGATGAAAACATCTGATCGAAACAGTTATGATTGACAGACTGTGAATCAAAAAAATAACCGACTGTACCGCAATGTATGCGGCGCAGTCGGTTTTGTTCAAAATAAAGCTGATTTCGTTGTTTCTATATTGCGGAATGGTTATTTGCAGTGCGTCTCGTTGTATTTCTTAATGCCGAGAGCCAGCAGGTCCATGGCGCGCTCAAGATCCTTCTGCTTGAGGACGTAAGCAATGCGAATCTCGTTCAGACCCTTGCCGGGGGTTGCGTAGAAGCCCTCGCCGGGAGCAAACATAACCGTGTCGCCGTTGTCATCAAAGTCGGTGAGCAGCCATTTCTGGAATGTATCCGCATTGTCAACGGGCAGTGCAGCCATCATGTAGAACGCGCCCTGCGGTTCCTTAACAACGACGCCGGGGATTTCGAGCAGCTTATTGTAGCAGGTGTCGCGGCGGAGTTTGTATTCCTTGCGAACAGCATCGAAATAGTCGGAATCAACGCTGTAAAGTGCGGCGGAAGCGATCTGATCAAGGGTTGCAACGGAAAGCCTTGCCTGACAGAACTTCATGAGGTTCTGCTGAAGCTCCTTGTTGCGGGTGATAATGGTTCCGATACGTGCGCCGCAGGCAGAGAAACGCTTGGATACGGAGTCGATGATAACGGCGTTTTCGTTGATATCTTCGAACTGTCCGATGGTTGCAAGCTGCTCGCCGCCGTAAACAAATTCACGGTAAACTTCGTCGCCGATAACAAACAGGTTGTGTTCTTTTGCGACATCCGCAATGGTGCGCAGCTCTTCATGAGTCAGAACAACGCCGGTGGGGTTGCCGGGGTTGGTGAACATGATCGCACGGGTGTTTTCGTTGATAAGAGCCTCGAGTTTTTCGCGGAAAGCATAGCGATAACCGCCTTCGGGGGAGGTGGTCAGGGGGCGAATGGTGCCGCCTGCACTCTTGATGAATGTGTTGTAGTTGGGGTAGAAGGGTTCGGGGATGATAACCTCGCTGCCGTCGTCAAGAATGCTGAGCATCAGCATCTGCAGCGCTTCGCTGCCGCCGGTGGTGATAAGGATATCGCTCTCTTCGTAGTGAATGCCGAGTTTATCATAATAGTCCTGAACGGCTTTGATAAGCACGGGCAAACCGGGGGAAGGAGCGTATTCAAGAACGGGAAGCTCAAAATTGCGAACCGCTTCGAAATATGCGGGCGGGGTTGCGATATCGGGCTGACCGATATTCAAATGATAAATCTTTTTGCCGTTATTGGTTGCTGCAACGGCAAACGGATGGAATTTACGCATGGGGGAAAGGTTGCATGCCAAAGCCTTCTGCGAGATTTTCATGGAAGAAGCCTCCGAAAAAGTTTTTTTGAGGAAGAAAAAGCGGATAAAACAGCAGAATCGCTTTTCGCGCCGCCGTCCGGCCGGAGATTATCCTCATACGGTGTGATTGTAGCATTTTTTTCGGGTTTGTGCAACAATGTTTGCGCCGAAAAAAGGTATATTTGAAGGAAAAGTGTTGGCAGGGAAGCATGACTGCGTTTGCGGAGAGCAAAAATCAGATGACACAAATGTAAAACAATTGTGAACTTTTTTTATGCAAAGCACCTGCAACACATATATTTTTTGCAAAAACGTGTGTTTAAAAGATAAAATAGTATTTCACAACGGCATGTGCAGCCGATAGGGCTAAGAGAATATTACAAAAGGGGTATTTAAACCGGCATTCCATTGTGGTATAATAACACGAAATGTGGATATGCGAAAGGATACTGTTTGCAAATGATCGTTGTCATACCTGCATATGAGCCGGATGAAAAGCTTTTGCGTCTTGTGGACGAACTGAAGCAGCAAACGGACTATAAAATTATTATTGTTGACGACGGCAGCAAGAATGCGGAAAGCAAGGATGTTTTTTCAAAGCTTGAAGCGGATTCCGCTGTTACAGTGCTGCACCATAAAGTCAACCGCGGCAAAGGCCGCGCAATGAAGACTGCGTTTGAATACATAAAGGATGCGGGGTTTTCCGATGACGGTGTAATAACCGTTGATGCGGACGGGCAGCACCTTATAAAAGATATCGTGGCAGTCAGTGAAACCTGGGCAAAGAACCCGAATGCGCTTGTTCTCGGCAGCAGACGTTTTTCCGGCAAGGTACCGCTCCGCAGCAGATTCGGCAACGGTGTAACACGCGGCGTGTTTGCGATTTCAACGGGCGTTCGCGTTTACGATACGC
>OHKC01000527.1_pt1 | contig 10799 bp, 9 predicted proteins | sample 1568761 | NCBI WGS metagenome assembly OHKC01 (sample SAMEA3879514, study PRJEB24766) | human gut metagenome | biome: human-associated habitat; feature: feces | place: USA | collected 1985/1987 | reverse complement strand
GCAGGGGCAAAATGAGCGAAAAGCGAATTTTGGCACCTCGGTAGAATCTTGCTCTGAAAAACTCCGGCGTTCCCCGGCTCCCGTCCTTTCCGCTAACAAAACGTTTCAAAAGGGCTTTGCTACCCGCTATTCCGGCTTATCTTGAAAATTTTCCTTTCACTACCTACAACACCACGCAAAGCAAAATGGACGGAGATTTTTAGAATTTCCCCTCTATTCCCTACAACACCACGCAAGCCGGAATAGGCGGACAATGGCAGTATTTTTTTCTTTGATACCCTCTACGGATAAGTAAGGGATTTTGCCAACTGCGGCGGCTATTTTCCCTTTTGTTTTTTCATACTGGGGATTTTCAAAAATGCCAAACAGGAACGAAAAAAAGCAGCAAATCTGTTGAATAGATTTACTGCTTTCTGGTTGCCGGCGAAGCGGCGGTTATTCAGTTGTAGGCGGTAGGGCTATCTCCCAAAGCGGAACTTGAAAATAGCTGTGAGAAGCGTCTGGGTGATGTAGTCCTCTGTATCTTGGTCTACCCGTCCATTCACACGGGCGGCACATTGTATGCGGCGGCGGTAATACTGCAATACAGTTCCCACCGCTTCCGGCTCCCCGCTGGCGGCTTGGACGATTGTTTCATAGGGGAGAAGCCTATTATTTCTCATATGCCATTCCCTCCATTTCCGCTTGGAGCTGCCGTAGGACTTTTCGGATATGGTAGCCCGCTGTGCTGCGGCTGCGCCCGTACTGTCTGCCAATTTCGTGCTGTGGAATACGCTTGAAAAAGGACAGGTAAATCATTTCCCGCTCCCGTTCGTCCAGCCGTGACAGGGCTTCCGCAAGTAAGCCGCTGCTGAAAATGACCGTATCGCCGCAAAGGGTAAGTATGTATTCCTCGTCCGGCTCCGGGGCTTGGAAATATTCATCTGTCGTGCCTAAAGGGTAGTGCTTTTCGTCTGTGAGGTATTCAAGGGATATTTCTCTTTTGTGCTTCCTGCTCCGTGTCCTCGCTGCGTTGATCGTTGCATTTCGGATAACGACTTTGCAAAAGGCATGGAAAGTGTACTCGATATGTTCCCGATATTCTTCTGTACAGGTCATGGAAAATCCCCCTTTCCTCCCAAAAGGGCTGTGGCTGGTTAGTAGTTGCTTTTTATGATAGTAAGGGGCGGCAGCACTTTAGGCTGTCGCTCCTTGACTGCCTAACTGCAAAACCGGGCGGGGCTGTCAACGGCGGGCGAAGCCCGTTCATCTTGACCGTTGACTGGCTCGGCCAGGTTTGCTATTTATCCGGCAAACTTGAATTTATTTTAAGCTATCACGTTTTACCTTCTTAAGCCTTACTATCATTACCATAGGAATTTCTTTGTTGGTTTTAAAACATTCTTCATAAAATCCATCAATGACAAATCCAGCTCTAAAACAAAGGTTAAAAATATCTTGTATGGAACGATGATAATAAATCTGCTCTTTCGGTTGCCCTTCAATCGCTATATCATAGTAACTGTGCGGTGTCATATATTTTTCAGTCAACGTGACAAAACAAGGGTGTTGCGTTGCAAAGACAAAAATTCCGCTTTCCTGCAACAGTTCATAAACAGCCATAAGAAGTGGTTCAATATCCGTAATATCCATAATTGCCATATTAGAAACTGCTTTCGTAAAGGCTCGATTTCTTTTTAATTCTAATATACTTTTTCTATCGGTCGCATCCGCCACACAAAATTCAATTTGTTTTGCATATTGTGATTGCCGTCTTTTAGCCAATTCTATCATTTTTTTGCTGTAATCAAAAGCGACAACCGAAGCGCCTCTTTGTGCAAGATACGAAGAATAATTTCCATTGCCACACGCAATATCCAAAATGTAATCCGCAGGATTAGGAGATAGAAGTTCCGTTACTTTGGGACGCACTACCTCTCTGTGAAATTCATTAGATTCGTCACCCATTGCATTATCCCAAAATTGTGCGTTCTCCTCCCAGATTTTTTTACTTTCCTCTGTTCCCATGTTCTCTCCCACTCCCCAAATTTGCTTTTTTGCTTCCATTAAATCTTCCTTACTATATTCCATTGTTACCCTCCATAACTTCTGATTGTTGCCGTCTTGACTATTATGTATCTTTTCTTTCCAAAATGGTATAGGCTTTTATTTTTATAATGCTGCAAAACTTTTCTTCTGTAAGGTATTCAAAGGATATTTCCCTTTGCCGCCGCTATTGGAAAGCCAAAAGCAGCGGCTTTTTTACGCGATATGACCGAAAAGACTAGAAAGCAGGATATGTCATCATTTGTCATTTCTTCTCAATGTAATAACTGCATGGCATATCAAGCCAAATACAAGAGAAAAACAGCCACCGCCAAATAGTGATGCTCCCCACCCTGCACCCGACATTGTCATAAAACCGCCAACAAAGAAAATACCAATGCCAAGAAATATCCCGACACCATAAAAAAGTCCAATTGCCATATCATACTTATTAAATTGTCGTTTCTCTTTTTTTCACATGTTTCCATTTTTGTTATTACCTCCTTCGCAAAATCGTCCATGTGGACTCCAAAAAGAAAACAAATTTTTTTCAACGTATTTAAATCGGGTTCATTAACATCTCTCTCCCAATTCGATAGCGCCTGCCGGGTAACATTCAATTTCCCAGCCAGTTCTTCCTGTGTCATTCCCGATTGTGTTCGCAGATGACGTATTTGCTTTCCTGTTGTAATATCCGTCTGTTTCTGGTTCAAAATGGTTCCTCCTCTCTGATGCTGATTTTATCAATGATATTTCGCAATAGCCAGCAATGAACGTTTGCATTGCGCAAGATGTTACATTATCTTCTGAAACATATGCCGGATCTTGTCTAAACGGCTGTTCGGGCGGCGTGGCTGAAACACAGGCTCGCCGGAAGTTTCCTGATACCCTTTTAATTCTGTAATGCAGACACTTCTTCCATTTGTATAAAAATTCAAATCATTTCTATATTCACCAATACAACGGGCAGGGATTTCCCCCTTAAAAATAACTTCATCTTTTTCAAGTCTGGTTGATTCAATGATTGCGCAATACTTTGGTGCGTCATTATAAGCCCGTGAAAGATATTCCTGCGGTGCAAAAAGGGTAAAGGAAAGGTATGGTTCCAACAGTTGTGTTCCTGCTTTTTTCAATGCCTGCTCCAACACGACAGGCGCAAGAAAACGAAAATCAGCGGGGGTGCTGACCGGGCTGTAATAAACTCCATAATCAAAACAAATTTGGCAGTCTGTCACTCCCCAGCCATATAAGCCCTGCTCCATTCCATAACGCACACCCTCCATGACGGCATTTTGAAAACTTTGGTTTAAATAGCCGAGAGATACCTCGCTTTTATATTGTGTTCCGCTTCCAACAGGAAGCGGTGTTACAGTCAAACCAATAGATGCCCAAAACGGATTCGGCGGCACTTCAATATGAATCGTGTAGCTCGCTTTTTTTTGCGGTCTTTCCAGATAAATAACCGAAGGCTCTTTCATAGCCACGCCCACATGATATTTTTCTTCTAATAGCGAACAAATAACTTCTAACTGTACTTTTCCCAAAAAAGATAATATAATCTCATGTGTAACAGTATCAATGTCAAAATGCAAAAGAGGGTCTGTATCAGCAATCTCTGTGAGGGCATTTAACAGGGCTTCCCTTTGCTCCGGCTTTTGCGGCTCTACCGTTGTCCGAAGTAATGGCATGGGATTATCAATCCGTGTTTTGTGAGGCAGGAGTTTTTCATTTCCCAGAATGTCGTTCAGTTTCAAAGTATCATCAGCTAAAATAACAATTTCTCCCGGACAGGCATGGTCAACCGGGACGATTTCACCATTTGACGGAATACACATTTCTGTAATCTTTATTTTTTCCTTTTTTGACAGCAGCAGGGTATCCCGTAAATGGAGCGTCCCATGATACAGGCGTAAATAAGAAAGCCGTTTTTTCCGCTCTGTATACTCAACCTTAAAAACATATCCACATAATTCAGACTGAATATCGTCTGTTTCTGTAATGAAAGTTTCTGTAATCGCTTCAATCAGTTTTTCTGTTCCTAAATTGTCTTTTGCACTCCCATGATAAACAGGAAACAAAGAGCAGCATCTGGTTCTTTTGCACTTTTCATATTGTAATTCCTGTATATCCAAAGAATCCTCTGCAACATATCGTTCTAATAGTTCATCGCTTCCGGAAATAATCATATCCCATTTGTCCAAATCAGAAATATCGGTCATGGTTATCTTTGGCGACAGGGAAACCTCCTGCATGACAATCATATCACTGGTAAGTTTATCTTTAATGCTTTGGTAAACACGCCGCAGGTCGATCCCATTTTGGTCTATCTTATTTATAAAGATAATTGTCGGAATGTCCATTTTCTGAAGCGCATGGAATAATATACGGGTTTGTGCCTGTACGCCGTCTTTTGCCGAAATGACTAAAACAGCTCCGTCAAGGACAGATAAAGAGCGGTATGCTTCGGTTAAAAAATCCATATGACCGGGAGTGTCCACGATATTGATTTTATAATCATTCCAGCAAAAAGAAGTAACCGCTGTCTGAATGGTAATTCCGCGCTGCCGTTCCAAAATCATAGTGTCTGTTCTTGTAGTTCCTTTATCCACGTTTCCTTGTTCCGCAATCGCTCCACTGGTGTACAGCAGGCTTTCCGTCAATGTTGTTTTTCCTGCGTCTACATGGGCGAGAATTCCAATATTGATTATTTTCATGTGATTGTCCTCCTTTTACAGCCCCAAAAGGGCATAAAAATCCCCAGCAGTAAAATACTTTTACCACTGGGGATTATAATTTGCGGACATACACATATACAGCATACACCTGTTTGTGATTGCTGTTTTTCGGATATGTCAAAATTGATAAGGCAAAAGTATTCTTAAATTGGGTACAAAAAACCAAGCCCCCACAAAAGGGACTATCATAATCCTTTGTTCCCACTATTTGATTATAGTTTTATTTAAGAATACCTTGCCGCATATTTTTTACTCCTTTTCTGGATTAAATCATTGTATCACATCAGTTTTAGGAAAGCAAGTACCTAAAAGAAATTTTTCTTCCCCTTATATGTAACAATCATACCGGCTTCCTAGCGTTCAGAATGGTTTCTGCTGTCTGCTGTGGTGTTTGGTTGGAATTGTCCAGCCAAAAGCCGATCCGTGGTGTTGTCTGCATTTTACTAAATACAAATTCAATGTATACAGAAAGATATAAGGAGTGGGAGGGATTCCGCCGTAGTTGGCATTGTAGGAAAATCCAAAAGTTTAGATTTTCCCACAATGCTTATCTTTTGGTCTTTGGTTCGGAATAGTGTAGTGCTGGCGGTCTATCTCTTGTTTTCGGTTGCTTGCTTCCTTACCGTACATGAGCATTGAAACAGGGGACATCATCACATTGTTTCCAGCCATAGCAATTACAGATGCAGCACTTGCGGCAATACCGTCAATCTTAACGGTTACATTGCCTTTGTAATCCATCAGCATATTGTAAATCTGAGCCGCAGCCACACAATCACCGCCCGGAGAGTTAATCCAAACTGTAATATTACCCGAGCAGCTGTTTAACTCGCTTTTAAAAAGCTGAGGAGTGATATCATCATCAAACCAGCTTTCTTCCGCTATTGTTCCGTTAAGAGTCAAAATTCTCTCTGTCGGATTACTTTCCGTCAGGTTCGTCCATTTCCAGAATTTCTTCATTTTCTTCCTCCTTGTTATTGATATTTGCAAATGCTCCTGCGTTGTTAAGAGGGAGCATATTTCCGTTTACAAGATATAAATCGCCACCTTTTTCCGTTGGAATACGGTCGAGATTTTCAAGTTCTCGTATATCGTTTGCTGACATCCATCCGTTCTGCCTTGCCGTAGCATAGCCACTCATTCTGCTTGCGTAGTCACCACGCAGAAGTCCGTCAACATTAAACTTCACAAAGTACGAACTTTTTTCATTTCTTGAAAGTAAGGAACGGAAAATTGACTGCTCCCAACGCACTATCCACGGCTCAAGTGTGTACTTCACAAATTCAAGTGACTGCTGTTCAATATTAGAAAAGCTCGATTTTTCAAGGTCACCCACCATATGCGGAGGCACTCTGAAAATTCGAGCTATCTCATCTATCTGAAATTTTCTGGTTTCGAGGAACTGCGCCTCGTTCGGCGAAATTGAAATCGGTGTGTATTTCAGTCCCTCCTCAAGCACGGCAACTCTATGACTGTTGCCACTTCCTGCAAAGGCGGCATTCCACGAATCACGAACCTTTGACGGGTCTTTAAGCGTACCCGGATGTTCAAGTACACCGCTGGGTGACGCACCGTTTGCATAGAACTTACTACCGTATTCCTCGGCGGCAATGGCAAGACCGATTGCGTTCTTTGCCATTGCAATAGGCGAATATCCGACAAGTCCGTCAAATCCAAGTCCGGCAATATGCAAAACCTCATATGGTAAAAGCCTTACCGTTGCACCTTCCATTGTTCTTGCGTCATCGGAGCTTGTGTTGTACTGATAGTAAAGATTACCGTTTTTATCTCTGTCAACCGTCATTCTGTTCGGCATAAGAGGATAGAGGGCAACAACATCGCCCTTGCCATTTCTTATGATTTGTGCATAGGCATTGCCCCACAAAAGCAGATGAGTCATCAAGGTTTCTCTAAAAGCAAATGAAGTCATTTCGGGATTAGGCTCATCGTGCAAAAGAAAATACAACGGATGTTCAAGTGCCTTTTCCTTACTGCCATTTGAGTTGTATTTGTAAAGATGAAGCGGAAGTCCTGCAACCGCCTCTGACAAAATTCTTACGCAGGCATATACCGCAGTCATCTGCATTGCACTTCTTTCTGTTACACATTTGCCAGCACTGCTCTGACCATAGAAAAATCGGTAACCACTGCCAGATGTGCTGTTTTTCGGCTTATCCCGTGAGTGAAACAAACCGCTTAAAATACCCATAAAATCACCACTCTTTCGTAAAATGGGCAAAAGAAAAGCACCTCTTTTGAGATGCTTTAAAAAATATATTTACTTTTTATGCTCATATATATCTGCATAAAAATTGACTGATGTCATATAAACAACAATCCTCTATTATCATAAACCGATGCACAGTTATTGTTTCCACAGCGAATTGCTCTGTCAAGTGCCATAATTGTAGCAATTGCACCGTCAATTTTCTCTGTGGATTTTTCTTTGTCTGCTTTGATGTTGCCGGCCGGGTCAGTTCTGACAAATATGTTATCCATATTCCAGCGGAGTACAGGGTGTCCACCGTGTGCAATTCTCTGTTCAAGCGTCAGCTTCATAAGCTCCTTTGTAGGCGGTGACATATCCTTGAATCCCTGCCCAAATGGAACAACGGTAAATCCCATACCCTCAAGGTTCTGTACCATCTGAACCGCACCCCAACGGTCAAATGCAATCTCTCGAATGTTAAATCTCTCACCGAGCTTTTCAATGAATTTTTCTATGTAGCCGTAGTGAATAACATTACCCTCCGTGGTCTGCAAATATCCCTGTCGCTCCCACACATCATATGGAACATGGTCACGCTTTACACGCAAATCAAGCGTATCCTCGGGTATCCAAAAATACGGAAGAATAACATACTTATCCTCTTCATCAAGCGGAGGAAATACAAGCACAAATGCGGTAATATCCGTTGTGCTTGAAAGGTCAAGTCCACCGTAACAAACCCGTCCGCAGAGGTCATTTTCATCGACTGCAAAGGAACATTTATCCCATTTGTCCATCGGCATCCAACGAACAGCCTGCTTAACCCACTGATTAAGTCTTAGCTGTCGAAACGAGTTCTCTTCACTCGGATTTTGCTTTGCTGATTCGCAAGCGGTTTTAACTTTATCCATTCCGATAGTTTCACCCAGAGATGGATTGCATTTTTTCCAGACCTTCGGACTTGTCCAGTCCTCGTTATCATCAGCACCGAAAATGACAGGATAGAATGTAGGGTCGATTTTTCGCCCGTCAATGATATCCTGCGCCTTTTGATGAACCTCATAGCAGATTGAATGTGTATCTGTGCCGGCAGTTGTGATCAGAAAAAAGAGCGGCTGCATTCTCGCATCACCGCTACCCTTTGTAAGGACATCATAAAGTTTTCTGTTCGGCTGACTGTGCAGCTCATCAAACACAACGCCGTGAACATTAAAGCCGTGCTTGCTGTATGCCTCGGCAGATAGGACTTGATAAAAGCTGTTTGTAGGTTCGTAAATGAGCCTTTTCTGCGAGGCGAGTATCTTTACTCTTTTGTTCAGAGCAGGACACATACGCACCATATCGGCGGCAACATCAAAAACAATTGATGCCTGCTGTCTGTCGGCAGCCGCACCGTAAACCTCGGCTCGCTGTTCACCGTCACCGCAGGTGAGCAGAAGTGCAACAGCCGCAGCTAATTCGGATTTACCGTTCTTTTTGGGAATTTCAATGTATGCAGTGTTGAACTGCCTGTATCCGTTAGGCTTTAGAATACCGAACAGGTCACGGATAATCTGCTCCTGCCAGTCCATAAGCTCGAAACATTTACCCGCCCAAGTGCCTTTGGTGTGGCAAAGGCTTTCAATAAAGGCAACGGCAAAGTCAGCGTATTCCTTATCGTAATAGCTGTCCTTTGCTTTAAATTTTGTCGCCTTGTAATTCTTAAGTTTTCTCAAAATTTCACCTCCGATAGGGCATAAAAATAGCACCGATTATTTCTAACCGATGCTTTTGTAAATTTATTTTGTTATAGGTTAAACCCAAAACTACAAATTACCTATTAGATTTTTCCACAAATTACTAGGATATAGCAGGTGTAGCTGATTTTATTCTGTGAGTGTTACGATATACGGATATTTTAGCTTTGCTATGATAACATTCCTATAATCCTTATTTTCCTCGCTTTCATCATAAAGAATCGCCTCTAATATCATCTTTGCGAATTCTTCTCTCTCCTTATCACCACGAATTCTTGCACATATGTGAGGTCGCCAAGATTGAATCTCTTTATGTTCTTTATATGTCCTATAACCATTCTTTCCGTTCTTATCTATTATTTCTTCTACTTTATCATACTCATCCTTTTCTATTGTACTGCAATAACAGTATTTTATCTCGGATTTTTCAAATCCGTTGTCAGATAAATTAGCAAAATGAGCCCAGTAATAATCATACATTTTATTAAAATTTTTTACATACCCATCCAAAACATATAAATTTGAAATTAACAATGCTTTATTATCGCCGCTGTTAATAATCATAGGAAACATATTCTCCAAAGCCGCAGAAAGTATATCTTCTGATATTTTCATTTTGTTTTTTTCTTTTTTTGCTATGTTTATCCGAATCTTTTTTGCAATTACATCTTCTGTGCTATTTGCTATGCTATTCTTCATTCTTGTCTTAAAATCATCAAAGTGTTCTCCTTCTGTCAGGTTTAATCTAGGAGTATTCATATCACCCGCAAGTTTTTTAGACGGTGTATATGTCAAAAATATGTATTTATCCTCATATCCATTTTCATTTGAAGTTTCTAAGAATTTTCTTGTATCTTTTTCATTCAGTTTTTTGAGAGCCCATAGACAAAAACCGTTTTCTTCTATGTCTGAAGATTTTGTTGCTAAAATTGTAGAAGGCAACTGTCCAAAATATCCTCCAAAAGATGTAAAAATTGTGGTATCAAACTTTTTAGAACGAATGCTCTCTGCTAACCTGTACTTGGATATTGTTTCAATTCCACACGATTCTACGGCATCTTTTCTTAATGCTCCATCGGAAATTTCTTTATAAATTTCTTTTGTTTTATCAGAGCATTTGATTAAATAATACTGCACTGATAAAGAATCCCTTCCGCACTTTTCACTATCTTCTTCTATTTTACAAACTCTTCTATTCCAAATATCAATCAATTCGTGGTCACTATAATGCCAAATACCTTCTTCAAAATCAGCACCGAATATATCCTTAAATATATCCTTAAGCTTTGAGTCATGTTTTTTAATATCCTCGATAATTCGTTTTTCTGTGACAAGACTTTCATTTATTTTTAAGGTTAGTAAAAAATTTATAGTTTTTTGTTTCAAAGAAGAAATTTCTGTTTTGAATTTTTCTGAATCAAGCTCAGGAGAGGTCAAAGTATCCTCCACAAGAAATATTCTCTTCTTACCGACATTATCTTTTTCAGAATTATATAAATCAAATCCATATTTTCTCATCAAAAACATAAATATTGTTTCGTCATAAATCGATGATTGGCCTTTATTACCTCTTTTGACATAAGTATATGGATTATTATAAATAGCACGAATTTCAAATCTTTTATCCGTTTCGTATGCTAGATTTTTATTGCTGCCATACCCTGCAATTTCAATTCCCGATATACCGCATATATGTTCGGAAATTCTCCTGTAGATGTCATTCGACTCTCCCACATACGCTTTTCTTTTGATAATTTGCAAAACAGAATACACGCCATTAGCATATGTTGGTTTCTTTACAACTAATTCCACTTAGCATTCTCCTTGATAATGTTTTTATACATATTCAGTTGAACATCTTTTTATATTCAACTCATTGTATTTCTATTGTTAGTATTATATCAAAAGGTCACATAAAAATCAATCATCATGAATACTATTGTGTATACTTTTTAGAATTTTTTCCTGTTCCGTTTCATCAACTCCTATGCTTTCCAGTGCTTCGCGTGTTCCGCAGTCAGAGCACACAATTGTTACATTATCAACCCTCGAAACAGCACCTCGCTCGCTGAAAAGCTTTCCGCATTTCGGGCA
>OHKC01000524.1_pt1 | contig 10813 bp, 10 predicted proteins | sample 1568761 | NCBI WGS metagenome assembly OHKC01 (sample SAMEA3879514, study PRJEB24766) | human gut metagenome | biome: human-associated habitat; feature: feces | place: USA | collected 1985/1987 | reverse complement strand
CTCGGTGTGGGTGCTGTCGGCCCGGTCTTCGCTCGGCTCCGGTAGAGAAGCCGAAGGCATGCGGCAACACGACGCAAGCAGGAATAGTAGCAGGAGTCCGAAATACTTCGCCTTCCATGCCATCAGATCGGCCAGTTTCGTAGCGATCAGGCCCGGCTCGTCGTGTCGGCCGCCGCCAGTACAGTTAGGGACCCTTCCGCGGCGATTTGCGTCGCGTTCGGTATAAAAGTGGTAGTAGGACCCGCGATTGTGAAACAAGCAGTGTAATCCGCTCGGAATGGCGAATACGAGCAACCATAACCAGCCCCACGCCCGAGATTGCAACACATGGCCGAACTCGTGGTCGTAGGTAGGCTCGTTGGTGATGTATTTCGGGCTCAGGAAAACGAACGAACCCATCGTGAATGCGCCTTTGACTTTGGGCGAGGCGAAGAACACAGCTCCGTTCTGTCGAAGGATCGCGCGGTGGTTCGTAAACAGGAGGCACCAGAGCGCCCCGATGATCTCTTGCGGCAACTGCCAGATCGTTAAAATGATTCGCATGAACATGGCTATACGATTTTAATGGTGATGGGTTCCTTCCGGTCCTGAGCCTCTTTAAGAATCCGGACCAGTTCCTTCTCGTAGGGCGTGGAGTTGATGACCTTACCCTTAACTTTGTTCTCGCCGACCAAGATACATCCGGCCGAATCTTCGGCCGTGTTCCCGCGGTGGATCAGGATGCCCTCGAAGTGCCTCACGTTCTGCAAACGAGGGAGCTCTCGCTTGAACTTCGGGGAGTAGTCCACCACAACGTCGTAGGTACCGTAAGGGATCGCGGTCTCCCCATACACCTTTTTCTCGTCGCCGTCGAAGACTCCGTTCTTGTTCAGGTCGCGCACCCTGTCTTCCAAGGTGTCGCAGAATTTCTTGCCGTCGATTGAGAGAGAGCCAATCGTATAGCTCTCTCCCAAAAAACGCCTTTTAAGTTCTAACTTCATAATTATCAGCTATTTACGTTAATTGCCTTGGCTCCTACCTTTGACCCGAGCGGTGCGACTACCGATCCGATGTCGTCGGCCATCTGCTCCGTCGCCGTAGCGATCCGGCCCGTGTCGCTCTTGATCCCACGGAGGAGCTCCATTGATTCTGTCTGGGAAGCCATCAGCGTCGGGATCAGCCCGGCCGTCTCTTCGGTTCCTATGATAAGTTCGTTCCACCCGGTCAGGATTGCGTTGATCGACACGACCTGATCGTATTGGGCCACCTGATAGTAGATCATCGAGTTCGCGGCCGCGGCCAGCACCAGTGCGGTGTCCTCGGTCAGCGAACCTACTGCCTTCGAAATACCAGTCAGATTGGATTCTCCGCCGCTCGGTAGATACTGCTCGAAATCGCCCCAAAATTCACCAAGATAAGCCTTTAGCGCTTCTCGTAAGTCTTCGAACGGGAACTGCTCCAGCGTCGGCAACTCGTCTTCGGATAAACCGTTTAAACGACGAGTTTCTTCCATGAAGCTGTCTAATATTCTCTCGACGCCCGGCATGATAAACTTCGCCGTAGCCAGTTCGAGGATCATCTTGTCCACCATCTCGTCCACAGTCTCATTCCACGCTTCCTTGGCGGAGAGGCTACCGTCTTTCACTCCGTCGTAGATCGCCTGAGCGAGATCGGAGGAGAAGGTCTTGAAGTCGGTCCCGTAGAACGATTCCACTAACTCGCGGCGGTTCTCGGCGATTTGCTGGTTAAGCTCCTCGATCTGTCGCCGCATATCATCTACCCGGCCCTGATCGAAGTCTTTGTCTTTCTTTTTGTACTCAAGGTCGATCTGGCGGTTGAGCTCTTTCTGCTGATTGAGAAGGTTCTGCGTCTGCTGTTTTGCCGTCTTATTGATGTCGGCCGTAGAGTACGCGCGATCCATCGCCTTCTCCAAATCCTTGTAGGCGTTCTCCAGCTTCCGGACAGCACGTTCTGATGCTTCCTGCTCCTCCTTGATTCGACGCTGACGCGCACCGAATATAGCGAGCACCGCTCCAAGGGCTACCGATGCGGCAAGAAGCGGGAGCATGGTGGTCATCAGTCCTTTGGCTATCGCGTCAGCGATGCTCATTACGGTATTCACCAGCGCGATTCCCGCCTGAACAGCCTGAAACCCCTTCTGGATGTCCTGAATCATCGCGGACGCCTTTTCTCCGAACGCACTGCCGAAAATGTCGCTGAACGTGTTCATGGCATCTCCGATCTTGCCTATGTCGCTACTCAGGTTGCCGAGGTAAGCGTCCATTTTGTTCAGTGCGGCCTTCGTCTTAGTGAACCCTGTCTGCACCTTATACTCGGCCGCGGCCAAGTCCTCAACCGCCTGCTGGGTGTTTTTGACAGCATCACGATTTTGGCGCTCAAGGTCGTTGATTCGCTGGAGTATCGTAGCCCTCTCCTCGTCGGTTCCGGCCTGAGGCATCTGGAGCCGGAGAATAGCAATCTCAGAAGCGTTTCGCTTCTCGATCTCCGCCTGCGCCGCCCGCGCCGCCGCGAGATTCGCTTCGGCCGCCTGAACCTCTCGCGTTCCGGTCAGAATGTCGCTTATCCCCTCCTTGATCGCCGCGAAAGGACTGCGCTCCCATGATTGCTCTTCGAGGTTCTGAATGATCCTCACGACCTCACGGAGTTGCGTCGGGTCCAAATCGTTCTTAGATGCCTCATAGAAGTTCTTCATCATGGAGGTGAGGTTCCCGAGCGTCTTGGTACCGACGCGATCCAAGTCACCAAATGCCTGAGCGAACATTTCGAGGTTCTTGATCTCGTCGAGATTCACTCCTGCGATCTGCCTGCGCTCGGATTTATTCACGGCCTCAATGCCCTGAGTCTTCTGGTCGGGAGTGAGTATCGTGCTGGACTCGATCCGCGCCCGCTCTTCGGCCGCTTTCGCGGCGATGATGTTGCGGCGCTTCTCATAGTCTCCGAACTTCTGGACGCTTTCGGCCATCTTCTTGACCGTTTCCTGCTCGTAACCGAAGTAGGCATTCATAGCCGACTTCGCCGAAGTCTGTACGGTCTCCGGGAGCTCCTTGATCGCGGCCTGCACCTTCTTTATGTCGAGTACTGTCTTGTTGCCCGCTTCGTCCGTGGCGAAGAGAGTGTCCCAGTCGATTAGGCCACCGCTTTTGGTCTGGTATGCCGTCAGCGTCTTCTTGAGTTGCTCGCGCAACTTACTGAACACGTCCAGCGTGTCGAGGCCCGTAGTCGAAGTGGTGATCTGGGCGGCAAAGTTAACGTCGCCAGTCGCCGCCAATATGGATTCGTACATCTTCTTAGCCTCGTTCTGGAGCGAGATGTCGTTTGCCAGACGCTTGAGGTCTTTCTCGATACCCTCCTTGAGTGCATCGTAGGAAGTATCGGAGACCTTCATATTGAAATTGAGGGCAAGTTTTGGCTTATCGAGCGACTTCTGGGCAATTTCGGCCGCCTTCTTCAACTGCGCGATCATCTCCTCCGGCGTCGTGGCGATGGAAGGTGAAATGAACTTAAATTTCTTTGCAAGATCACCATACAAGCGCTCAACATCTGCCCGAGCGAGAGAATCGCCTCGAACTTTTTTAAGGTCTTGGTATCGTTTATACGCCTCCTCCAAAACGCGAACTTCACCTTCTAACTGCTGGGTCGCCGTCTTGTTATCGGCCGCCCCCGTCTTCTTTGTCAGGGTTCTGAACTGCGACAAAATCAACTGCAACGCTTTGGCTAACTTGTTCGCTTTGGAAACATCGTCTTCGCTGGGAGCAAGTGAGGCATCCTTGTATTCACCTTCCGTGAATTTGCGGTACTGTACGTTCAAGTCATCCGCATACTTAATTGCCGCCTGAACCTGCTTCTCAAGATCATCTACCCACTGATCTGTCGTCTGGTCGAATTTCTTGATGTAACCGCTCATATCATCGACAGACAACCCAACCTCTTTTGCCACCCTCTTAAATAGATCGCGGAGAGACGTATCGAAGTCGCTACCGAACATTGAGGTAACGTCCTTGGATATTTTATCGAATATACCTTGGAAATTTTCGGGATAGCTTTTCAATAAATCACGGTTGTTGGCAAGCTCAAGATAGGTGTGTCCGGTAACTTTCTCCAGAAATTTATTGTAAGATACCATCGCTTTATTTGCCTGCGATTCATCCCACGCAAAATTGCTTATTTCCAAAGGTTTATGTTCTTTGCGTATCTCGTCTATCTCATTCAGTGTTTTCTCAAATTCGTCTCGATACACACCGAAGGAGTTGAAGGCGCTCTTCATTGCCTCGTCGAACTCAATCTCTGCGTTAAATGCCGTTCGAATCGTATTGGCAAATTTGCGGAAGCGGTTGTCATTGGTATCGTAGACCTGACCGAGCGTAACGGTTTTTCCCGTTACATCCTCTACCGCTTTTTGAAGGGCCCTATACATGTCTACGCCCCTTTCGATGTACGCCCTGCTCTTATCGAGTATGGCGAGCGTAGTGGCGTCGTTTACCTCTCCGGCCGCAGTCCATTTAAGTTGACTTTGCAACCAACGCGCCGCTTTGGTACGCGCCGAGGAAATATCCTCTTCCATTTCCTCGGCTATGCGAGCCCTACCTTCGGAAGCGGCTTTGGCTTTGATGTATTCATATATAGAGGCCGTAACACCATCATAATTGCCCTTCATTTGGCTCAAATACTCGTTGGTAAGAACGTAGGACGGTAAGATGTCCCCATACGTTCCCTTGAGCTCTTTGAGGGCTTCCTGATGCTCTTGGGTCCTCTCGTTTGTGCTCGTGATAGTGTTGGCTAACTTCACGAACCTTTCGTCGAGATCACGCGCCTCTTTCAGTCCTCCGCTCACCACATCAGACATGACTTCCTTGAGTTTTCCAGCCTCCTCTCGGGCCATTTTAAATGCCGCGGTAATCTGGATTATCACCTGAATCCCAATAAACCACGCATTCGACATAAGGAACGTAGTGAGACTTTTCAGAACACTCCTCAGTCGAGTGGTAATTGCTATCCATTTGAGTTTTGCGGAGCTTATCTGCTTGACAGAATCGACTTGATCGAGAATCGCCTTCGTGTCTTGCCTATAAGCATTGGCCGCCGAAGATGACATCTTCCCTTTTGCAACAGCATTTTGGAGTTCAGCCTCAGTCAGTCGCTTAACAGTCAATATATTCGCGGCCTCAACCTTGTCGAGTTTACCCATTGCGGTATATAGAAGCACCATCTCTTTAGATAGTTCTCCCTTCACATAGGCGTTCCGAATATCAGCGTCCATCAGAGCGCCGGAAGTAGCAATTCGTGCTTTCTCGGCCGCCGTGAGCGTTCGGTATGCCGCGGCTTGGCGAAGCATCTCGGCCTCCTTCTCCTTCATAGATATGATGGATTTGGTCATGGCCGTATTCTCGCTCGTAAGCGAGTTAGTCAACAGCATATTGTACCCCTTCCACAAAGCCCATACCCCGATAATGTCAGTTCCGGTACTCAGAACCGTTTCGAGATTTTTGGAGAGCTCGATCATCAGGTTTCCGGCACCTTTCAGCGTGCTCATTTGGGTAGTTCCTATTCGATAGAATGCCTGCTGAATGTTGTCGGTAAGTTTCTGGTAGACACCGTACAGAGTATTCGCCTGCTTCATCTGCATGTCGTAGAAGATACCACCCTTGTTGGTCATATCCTCGAACACTTCGGCTACCATTTCGAAGGGAACCTGACGTTTCGAAATAAGATCGAATACTTCCGATGTGCTTACGACACGATCCTTGAGCACCGTGAATTTATCCGCGAGAAGCTGGATCAGTGGAATACCAGCCTCGGTAAACTGACGGACCTCCTGACCACGAAGCACCGAGGCGGCCCGTACCTGACCATAGGCGAGAATAAGACGAGACATGTCTACGCCGAGACCAGCCGACACGTCGGCCAGTCTCTTAGTGGTGTCGTACAGCTTATCCGTTTCGATTCGGTATGCCGATAACTGCTTCGTGTAGGAAATCAATTCCTGCGCTGTATATGGTGATTCTATTGCCAAACTAAGCGTCTTGCTGAACAGCGCATCAGCCTCTCGTTTGTCCTGAATGATCGCCTCCAGTGATATGCGCTGGAGCTCGAAGTCGGCCGTGGTCTTCCGGATGTTGTCAACCAGTCGCCATGCCCCCAGAATCGAGAGATACTGATTGAGGAACTGAGGCATGCCGTTAAGTATTCCCTTCTGAGTGGACAGCGCCGAGTTTTGCGATTTAATGGCCCCAAGACTTCGGTTCCGAGCATTCGTAAGCGACTCCTCGGCCTTCTGAACCCGGAGTTTTACCAGCGCCGCCTGATCCTCCAACGTCTTCTGCTGGAGGATAGCCTTATTTTCCCGATTGACTGCTAAAGCCTCACTACTGCGAGCCTGAGCAAGATTCTTCGCGGCGATAGTCCGCTGGGTAGTAATCTTCTCTTCGGCCAGCGCCGTGGCCGCTACGTCCTTGGCTGACTTGATATTGAGTGCTTGGATGCGTTCGAGTATCTTCTGGAGCGTCGTGAGTTCACGGGTCAGCGAAGAGATCGCATCCTTGGTCTCCGGCGTGATAGGCTCTATTTTGAGGTCTTTCAGGCGGTTTACGACACTTTCCAAGTTGTCGAGACTCTTGGTGCTCGGCATCTTGAAAGTCAGGCTTATTTCGGCCTTGAGAGCCTTTTCTATCTCTGCCTTCTTGGCCTGCCACTCCTTGTCGATCTCCTCGATGTTGAAGTTGAAGCCTACTGGGATTATAAGTTTATCGTCAGCCATGTGTTACTTTTTTTGCGTTTTTCGACGGATATAATCGGCCATCTGCTCTTCGGTTATCTTACCCTGCTGGAAGAGCTTCTGCATGTATCGCTCTCCGGCCTTCCGGTTCATCTCTATCAGGTCCTTGTCGGTGTACTTGCTCGGCTTTCCGTTGCCGGGCGTCACCTTCCCGCCCTTCGGTTTCTTCCGGAGACCGGACTTGTCGGCCAGCATGATCGTCTGTTTCACCATGCTATCCACGAACCAGTAGCGATACCAAGTAAATAGGTTCATGTTGCCGTATAGCGTCACGATCAGGTCCGTTCGGGCTCCGATGCGTGTTTTTGAGCTATACTCTTCGTACTTGCTTTTGTCATCTCTACTGTCAGCATGTTGTTGGCTTGCAGGGATGCCATATTGCGAAAAAAAAAGCCGACCTCCTCGCTGTTCAGGGCATTCTCCAGAATTCCGGCGTAGTCTGCCTGATTACCGAAGAAATGCAGGTATCGCCAGTAAATCCAGTGGAACAGCCATACCTTCACCGGATGGGCGAGGATCAGAAGGCTCAAGCACTTAGGAACCATCTTGCGGTTCATGGCGATAGCCTTCAAGGTCTCTCCGGGCGTATCCTCGCGCGTGACGGCGGTGTACTCGCACTTCGAGACAAGTTTTGACAATTTTTCAGCCACATAGTTCGTCAGTCTACGGGTTTTGTATTTCTTGCCGTTAACGTAGAACTCGAAGGGAGCGTTGTCGTCGAGTTGCCCCTGCAACATCGCGGCCCGAGCCTCTGCCCGTTCGTTGGCATTTTGGAATATATTCATTCTGATTAGCTTTCTTTAAAAAAGGGGCGAGCGTCAAAACACCCGCCCCCTTTCGGTGATACTTTGTTCGCTACTTCGACTCGGTGGTCGAAGCTTTGGCAGCACGACCTGCGACCGACGATCCGTTCTTCCCGATGAAGAGGTAGATGTAGTCCTCAGTGTCCTTGTCCTGACTCTTCGTCGCCGAAGCGTTGACGTGGATGTTGAAGAGCTCCGTCGAAGCACCTTCGCCTTGGAAACGCGAGGAAATCTTGCAGTTCGGGTACACCAGCGAGTCCCAGAAGCCCTCCTCGAAACGGAGGCGGACCATGCAGTTCTCGATGACGGCCAGCTTCTTGCCAGCGCCCAGAACCTTGCGACCCTCAACGAAGGCGCCAGAGCCAGCGCTCAGCGTGAGCACGTCCATCTGGAGAAGGTTGGTGCAAATCTCTTCGGCCACGTTTGCGAGGTCGCCCTCGAAGCCGTAGGTGCCGGTGGTCGTGGAGATGATCTCCTGACCGTTCTCGTACTTGTGCGAGGTGATCTCCATCTCGTCGCCAGTGAACGAGAATGTGCCCTCGCGGAAGCCACCTACCTCAGACCACTGATCGGCCGTGATGGTCGAAAGCGTAGCGGCATCGCTTGCCGGACGCTGGTAGATGTCGAACCATGTAATTCCAGATACATACTGGAACTGTTCTGCTAATTTAGCCATAGTTGTGAATTATTTTGTGTTTGTTTTTCGATTTATCCCGCCATCCGGACGAGAAGATTTACGAGCTTGGTTGAGTAATTGGCAACGAGTGTCTTACCTTCGTATAGTACGCTTTGGTTCAGGACGGTTCCCGGAATTTTGAGAGCCTCGTCCAACTGCGACATGACGGCGGCCTGCCTTGCGGCATTAGCGGCGCCCGTAGACAACAGCCGGATGTAGACCCCTACGATCACGTTCGCTTCGAAAAGATCGGAGCTCGTGGTCATCCGGTTTACGGTTCCGTTGAGCGTCACCGTGATGTAAGCGTCGGGCCAGTCGGACGTAGGGACATCCTGCGCCGTAAATGCAGGGATGGAGACCAAGCCGCTGTTATTAATAGCGTCCCTGATCTTTTCCGCGGCTGTCAACTCTGATAATTTCATCACGACATTAATTTCGCATTCAACAAAAATTGCTGAGTGAGATATGGTACGATGTCTTCACTCCACCATCCTATTCCGCGCTTCGGCATGCCGTCGGCGCGTTGAGTACCAAGTCCGGCTTCAACGGAGTAGGCGTAGGGCGCGGAGCTTACCAACACCATCACATACTTACCCGCCGTCCGAGCGTCGGTTGCGGCAAGAGTAGCATTCAAGAGTTTTTGCCCGTTGACTACCGTTTTCTGACCCTTGTAGGTCACGGTTCGCTGGGAGGCCGGGTAGTTCGGGTTATCAACCCACTGCACCATTCGGCCGTTCTTGAATATTCCAATTCCCGTACTTGCGGTCAGTGTCCCGGTCTGATTCTGGAAGAGCACGTCTTCCCTCATAAGTTTGTCGAAAATGCTCAAAGCGACCTTCTGAAAGACGTTCTGTATGCGAGTGTCGAGATACTCTTCTGCATACTTTGTAAACACCTTCTTGAAATTGTCCTTTTTAGCCATTTTGATCGTCTCCCTTATTGAGCCATACCGTAACCCCACCCACATCGGGATCGGCCACCGCTTCGGCCTCCAAAGCCAAGAAACGGATAATCCGAGAGTTCTCCACCGTGACTACCACTTCATCGTTCGTCCGAACGTCTACTAACGAATCGGGAATGATGATAAGCGGAGAGGATAGGTAGTGACCTTCACGGATGCTGGTGTTGCCACCGGAGTTGCCCCGTTGCAGGCCGCACTCACCCTCATATACCACGCTGAAAACCTCCTCGAAAGTTTCGGGATCAGTCTTGCCAGTACCGCGCCGAATAACGCAGGTGTGCGGATAGAAGTTAAAAGCACCATCCATTGCCGTTCACCGTTGATCCGGCCCACAGCCCGGAAGCGTCGTAAATCTCAGCCTCTTCGGGCGTAGCTTCGCCGTACTTTTTGTAGATAATATTCGCCAAAGAACGCCAGTATTCCCGGTCTCCCTCCGCAACCTGAATCTGGCCCTCCGTGTAGCGGCGGTTGCCCATTTGTTTCGAGCTACCGCCGCCATTCACGAGAGTTCCAGCCGCGAAGTAGACATCAGCCGTAGCCAGATCGCGTTTGCGAATCCAAGTCAACGGCTCTGCTCCTTCGGCGTTGCGCTGAAAGGCCGGAGCACCAGACTCTATGTCGCGCCGTGCCAAGATACCGTTGATGACAGCATCCGGTAGCGGGTAGTTAACGATTAACCCACGAAGATACTCCTCAATAGTTATGCTTGGTACAGCGCCCATAGTGTCTTGATATTACTGGTTTACCTCTTCCTTGTTTGCCTGAGCGTTGCCGTTCAGCACGTTCTCCAGCGCCTTGATCTTCTCCTCGCCGAGCAGATTGACGGCCTCCTGAGTCTTGGCGACCCCGGTGTTGGCGTTGATCTTCACGCCGATGGTCTCCATAGCGGAGGTGACGGCGGCGCGATCATACTCGCCATCGCCGACGGCGATGGTCGTAACGACGGGTTTTGCCGCGGCCTTGACAGCCTTCGTCGTCTTCGTCGTCTTGCCACCACCCCACGGCTGATTCGTGCTGGTCTTGAGGATGCAGATGTTGTTCGGGTTCCGGGGTACCGGAAGAACGTAAGCCTCCATCGAGGTAACGTCCTTGACGGGGTTCGAGAAGTACTCCACGATGACGGAGATGCGACCCTCCTCCACCGAAGAGTGGAGCACGTTGGGGTTGTTGTCCATCTCGTAGATGTTCTCGCAGTTCTGGAGCTCGAAGAAGCGTTCGGGCACGCAAAGTACGGCCACATCCTCAGCGAAGCTCTTGATGACGTTTCCTTTGCCGTCGCGCTCCACGTTCGACTTCTCGTCGATCTCGATGATCCGTCGTTTCATGTTCGGTCCTCCTGTTGCTTTTGTGTGCTCATTGTACTATACTAAAAGCAACAAGTCGGTTGAATTTTCAACAAAAGAGAGGTTTTATGAAAGATTATTTATCTGTGATCCGGTCTTCCCAGCTCTTTTCCGGCGTTTCGGAAGAGGAGGTTATTGCCATGCTCTCCTGCCTCAAGGCAGAACGGAAGGACTTCCCGAAGGATGCTTTCCTGTTGCGCGCCGGAGATACGGCGGAATCCATTGGTCTTGTGCTGTCGGGAAGCGTTCTGGTCATAC
>OHKC01000506.1_pt1 | contig 10988 bp, 9 predicted proteins | sample 1568761 | NCBI WGS metagenome assembly OHKC01 (sample SAMEA3879514, study PRJEB24766) | human gut metagenome | biome: human-associated habitat; feature: feces | place: USA | collected 1985/1987 | reverse complement strand
TACAACTGCCGCATGTAAAGAATCCTTTGAATACGTTGGTGCCGTACATCCCTCTACATAATGTACATCGGCACCCTCATCTACAATGATCAACGTTCTTTCAAACTGTCCCATCTGCATGGAGTTGATACGGAAATAGGATTGAAGTGGTTTTTCCAACTTCACACCCTTTGGTACATAAATAAAGGATCCACCAGACCATACAGCCGTATTTAAAGCTGCATATTTATTGTCTGTATAAGGAACAAGTTTACCAAAATATTCCTTTAATAAATCTGGACATGCCTTTAATGCAGAATCCGTATCCAAGAAGATAACACCCTTCTCTTCCACTTCCTCTAACATATTGTGATATACAACTTCACTCTCATATTGCGTAGATACACCGGCTAAGAATTTTTGTTCCGCTTCCGGAATTCCTAGCTTATCAAACGTATTACGAATCGTATCTGGAACTTCATCCCATGACTTTTCCTGTTTATCACTTGGTTTGATGTAGTATGTATAATCATCAAAGTTGATTTCACTTAAATCTGGACCCCAATTTGGATTTTGTTGCTTTTCAAAAGAATGATATGCATCCAGTCTTAGCTGTAACATCCATTCAGGCTCATTTTTGATTTTTGAGATCGTACGAACTGTTTCTTCATTCAATCCCTTTTGGGTTTTATAAACACTGACATCTTCATCATGAAAACCATATTCATATTCACTAGAAAGTGCGATATCTTTTTCGTTACTCATCTTTTCCATCCTCACTTTCCTTAATCATTTCACGCATAGCCTTCCATCCAATTGTGGCACAATTGATACGATTGGCTTGTTTTCCAACATTTTGAAACGCTATGGCCTCATCTAAAACATCTTCATCATATTCTTTTTGATCAATCATTTTGAAATAATTGTCCATAATTTCTTTTGCTTCTTCTGTCGTCTTTCCTTTTAATAATTCAGACATAATTGAAGTCGAAGCTGTTGAAATCGTACAGGCAACCCCATCAAAACGAATATCATCAATTTTTCCATCTGAAATTTTTGTCTGCACCGTAATATCATCAATACAAGAATCACTCGCCATATGACGTGACATGTAACCATTGTCTTTTGTCAATTCTTTATTACGAGGATAGTCATAATGATCCATAATAATCTGGCGCATCAACATTGGATCAATATTTGACATAATTAAGCTTCCTTCCTAAAAGAAAATGCTGACACAGTTTTCTACTGTTGCATTCTTTAAAGCATCAATCAATTGATCGACTTCTTCTTTTGTGTTGTACAAATAGAAACTTGCACGACAAGTACCCGGAGTCTTCAACACTTCCGGAAGTAATTTAGCACAATGCTGTCCTGAACGAACGGCAATGCCAAATGTATTTAAATAGCTAGCGACATCTTGCGCAAAAATCATTTGATCTTTATCCTTCACATTAAATGTCACAATTCCACTCTTCGCATTTTCGTTGTATACAACAATATTCCCTAAAGCTTCTGCTTTTTTTAAGAAATATTCCTTTAATTCTACTTCATGCGCATGAATATTCTCTTTTCCAATCGCATCCAAATAATCCATGGCAGCTGCCATACCAATCACACCCTCAATTGGTTGTGTTCCAGATTCAAACTTTAATGGCGTTTCCTTTAAAGTTAATGAACAAGACTTGTCAAAGCGTGCATTACTTTCACCACCATAGAAAATTGGTTCTAGTTGATCCAACCATTTTTTCTTGCCATATAAAGCACCTACGCCTGTAGGACCACACATCTTGTGAGCACTAAACGCATAGAAATCACAATCTAAATCCTGCACATCAATATTTAAATGAGGAGTACTCTGTGCTCCATCAATCACTAACAAAATGCCTCGTTCATGACAGATCTTGGCAATTTCCTTAACGGGAGCCACAAAACCCAAAACATTAGAAACCATCGCTATCGCAACAACTTTAACTTGATCAGTTAAGACACTTTTAAAGTTTTCAACTGTGATCTTACCTTCTTCATCCAAAGGAATGTAATCGATTTTAGTTCCTTTTTTCTTTCCCGCCTGCATCCAAGGCAAGATACTTGAGGCATGTTCACTTTCGTCACTTAAAATGACATCACCTTCCTGTAAAAGCTGTTCTGTAACCATCATAGCTACAAGATTCAAGCCTTCACTCGAGCCTGAAGTAAATACGATTTCTTCTTTGTGTTTCGCATTTAAGAATTTTTGAGTACGAACACGAGCCCCTTCAAAAGCCGCATCGACCTGTGCACTCATTTCATAATCACCACGGTGAGCATTAGCACCAAGGTATGTATAATAATTCACTACGGCATCAATCACCGGTTGAGGCTTTAATGTCGTAGCCCCATTATCTAAATACACTAGAGGTTTATCAGACATCTTACGCGTTAAAATCGGAAAATCTTTACGAATTTTACTGATGTCCATATAATCCAACCTTACTTTCCATTTCTTGACGAAGCCTGTTCTTTAATTCTTCATCTTCTACTAAATCAATAACTGGCAAGAAATAACCAACACTTAACAATCCAACAGCTTGTTTTGTGCTCAATCCACGAGACTGTAGATAATATAGCTGATCAGCATCTGGCTGCCCAATTGTTAGAGCGTGGCTTGCCTTTACATCATTTTCATCAATTAATAATAGTGGAATAACTTTTGTCTTATGTCCCTGGCCCAAAGTTAATACACGCGTTGCCTGATGAGACTGAGCATCGAAACATCCTTTTTTAATATTTCCATTGGCAACCATTTGATATTGTCCATAATCAAATAAAACGGCAAAGTTTTTCATTTGACCATTTGTATGAGGCGCATTATGTCTTACTTCCATATCGCATACTTTTTCGATGTGTTCTTGACATAATTGACCACTTAAAATTTCATATTCAGCCCCCTGCTCTTTTAGATCCACATAGTGATTCCATTTCAATGGGCTTTTTTCTAGATCCAAGACACCCATTTGGCAGTTGGCATCTTGTTTAAGTACCATATTAATGTTTAATTCGCACGCACTTTCAGCATGGTTTAAAATAAAGAATTTTGAAAAAGAATTTTCTAAACACTCCACATTCAAATCAAATTTTGTACAATCTTTACTCAATTCAATTAAATATGATTTTTGATCATGAGAATCAATTTGAATGTTTAAAGTTTCGCTATTGTGTACTTCCTTGCGATTAAGCATATTTTTTAGCTCCACAAGAACCTAAAGAAATAGGTTGTTTATCTTCTTCTTTATTTGCGGTTACGTGGTACTCTTTTTCAATCCATTCATATCCATCCTGGTCAACTTTTTCAACTAAACTTGCATCACCAGATACAACAATTTGTCCATCCATTAATACGTGAGCATGTGTTGGCTGTAAATATTCATAGAAACGTGCATAGTGAGATACGATCAATAAACCAAGATCTGTTTGTTGCTGACATTGATTGATGGCATCAGAAACAATACGCAATGCATCGACATCAAGTCCAGAGTCAATTTCATCCAACATCGCAATGGCTGGTTTTAACATCATCATTTGAACGATTTCATTACGTTTCTTTTCACCACCACTAAAGCCATCATTTAAGAAACGATGAGCCAAGTCTGGTTTCATTTCTAATTGTTCAATCGCTTTATCCATTTCTTTGATAAATTTAAATAATGAGATTGGTTTTTCTAAACGTGCATTGATTGCGCTTCTTAAAAAGTCAGAGTTTGTAACACCAGAAACAACACTTGGATATTGCATTCCTAAGAAAAGTCCGGCTTTACTTCTTTCATCTACAGACATTTGTAGTACATCTTTTCCATCTAATGTGATTGAACCAGATGTAACTGTATATTTTGGATTACCCATAATGGCTGCAAGCAATGTAGACTTACCATTTCCATTAGGTCCCATTAGGGCATGACGCTCACCTGATTTTACAGTTAAACTCAACCCTTTTAAAATTTCTTTATTCTCCACGGATACATGAAGATCCTTAATGACCAAATCTGCCATACCTTCTACCTCTTTTCACTGCAATATAATACCAAATAATTATTAAAATCTCAATTAATACATCTCGAGCCTTCATTGCAATTTAAAAAGATATCTCGTATAATTGAAAAGACATTCTCAAGGAGGTTAATTATGACTGATATTTTACGAAATAACTGGTTTGTCGTACTTATTGCCATCATCATTATTGGTTTTATTGGCTACTTCATCTACGACACCAATAAAGATAATGTTTCCGCAAAAACAACCAACAATGAACAAGTTGTTGCTTCCATTAATAAGGATGACATTACCGCTGATGATTTATATGATGAATCCACACCTTATGATGGCTCTACTATCTACAATATGTATAAAAATGCCGTTATCGATCAATCTATCAAAACTACAAAAGATTTAAAGAAACAGGCAAGCACATTAGAGTCTAATATTAAATCTAACGCATCTAGTCAAAGTGATGACTATGAATCTACACTAACAACAGAACTTGCCAAATATGGTTATGCATCCTATGAAGAACTTAATGATTATTGCTTAACAAGTGTAAAAGAAAAAGAAATGAATAAAAAATATATCACTAAACATTTTGATGAGGTGAAAAAAGCTTGGGAAGAAAAAAGCCCAAGAACCGTATCCATTATTAAGATGGATGTTAGTGATGCCGATAATCTAACAGAAACAGAAACTAAAAAGAAAAGTAATATTGATAAGGCTTTAGAAAAAGAAAGCTTTGCGGATGTCGCAAAAGCCTTCTCTGAAGATTCAAATACCGCTAATAAAAATGGATTTGCAGGATATGTAGATTCAAACTCAACAAGTTCGGATTCAAGTTCAACATCAACTGTTCCTGCTGATGTAGTGACAGCTGCAATCGGCCTTAAAAAAGGTGAAACAAGTGACTGGATCACAGTTACAAGTTCAAGTGGAACAAGCTTATATAAGGTATATGTAAAAGAAACAAATTCAAAGAAGATCTTTAACGCAAAAAGTGACACTGTTTCAAACCAAGCATTGTATGCCATCTTAAACAGCGATTCTTCTCTTTCATACAAGATTTTAGATTCGTATGCAAAAAAATTAGATATTAAATTCAACGATAAAGATACAAAGAAAAAATTCGACAGCTATGTAAAAACAACTTATGGAGGTGATCAATAATGAAAAAGACACCTATATTATTCGTATGTGCTGCCATGATGTTGACAGGATGCTCTGGAGCTACCGCAACCATCAAGGATAAAGATGAAACAATCATGACTATTGGTGACACAAAATACACTAAGGGTGATGAATATGAATTGTTAAAAATATCTACTGGTTCAGATCTTACAATGGAACTTGTTAAGCAAGCAATCTATAAACAAGAAGTTAAAGTAACCGATGAAATGAAAGAAAAAGCCCAAGAACAAATCAACAACTATAAAGGAAATATGTCCGATTTTGAAAGTCAAATTAAATCGCTTGGTTATACAAGCACAAAACAATATATGAATAAAGTTTTGATTCCAAGTTTACAAGCAAGTGAATTAACAGAAAAATATTTCACAGACGCTAAAAAAGACATTCAAAACACATATAAACCAAGTAAAGCTCGTATCATTCAATGTGAAAATAAGGCAACAGCTAAAAAAGCATTGAAAGCTTTAAAAGATGGAACAGACCCTGAAGAAGTAGCTTCACAATATATGGTAGATTCAGCTACATATTCAGGAAAAGAAACATTAATTACAACAAAGAAAACAGATATTTCCACTCGAATGATCAATAAGTTATATAAGGCAAAAGAAGCCGGAGTCATCGATGAAATTTTCACAAACGAAAGCAGTGGAACAACATATGCTTACGTTGCCGTATTAGTAACGAACACATACAAAGATATTAAAGATGAAGTCTATACAACATTAAGCAGTGATGATGATGTCAAAAAAGCTTGTCTTGTATATTACTTAAAGAAATACAATTTTGAAGTGCATGATCAAGATGTATTCGACAATTTAAAGGCAAACAATCCAGAATATCTAGTTTCTAGACCGGATCTTGCGAAATCTAAAGACTAATAAAACGCCAATAGACAAATGTCTATTGGCTTGTTTTTTTTATCATTTCATCGAGTTCAAACTGAAAATTGAACTCTTCTATATCCTGCAATCCAATATAGTAAAGACAATCAATATCTTCATGATCAAATACGTAACAAGAATCCTTATCCATATAGCCTTCTGGCCATAAACATCCCGCATAATCATAAAGTTTTTTTGTCTTCACATTTTGTTGAAGACGCCCCATGATCATTAACTTCTTTGTCCCCTCTTTTAAAGTGACAACACTGCCAATCGGTAATAAATCTTTCATGCCGACTCCTTTCTAATAACTTACGTTGATTTTAAAGCCCAGTCCCGCAATAAAGCCAAGTTTTGAGCCGATTTCCCACTCCCTGCTAGAAAAATGATAAAAGAAATTAGCCTCTGCACTACCTACACTTCCTTGTGCCGTTAAAGTGACTTTCGCCCCAAGAATGTTCAATACACAACGTGTTTCGCCTCGTAAGGCTGCAACACCAACTCCAGCTTCAAACGACTGTTCTTTCCTAGAAAAAGCAGCTTTACAAGACGCATACGCAACACCAACTTGCCCTGTTGCTCGAGCGCTCGCATAGACTTTTGAATTTCCAATACGCGCATTTACTGTAGAAGATAATAACGCTAGACTTGACTCTGCATTTAATACTATACGCGGATCAAATTTCTTGTTCTTCCATATTCTTGCACTGATACTCGATTTAATTTCTCCATCAAGAAGTGTGGCATTGGCCCCTACATGGAAATAAGGCTTTGTGTAATTTTTATTCCATTCTTTAAATGACTTTGTATAACGAATCGAACCGTACGAATAGCGACTCTGTTTTGTCAATTGTGAAACTAAATTCAAGTTTGTATACTTGATCAAATTCACCTTTCCAGGTTTCCAAGCACTTTGTTTGTGCTCGCAAGACTCAATTAAAGATGCGCTCTTCGATAAATAATTCGCAATATCCATTATTTCTTTTGCGATGCGATATTGCCTTTCATTAATTGTCGGATCTTTTGAAGATAAGGGCCTAGAAGCGAGCGCCTTATATTCAAGACTTAGATTTTGACAAGCTATACTATCGCCGTTCACGATTCATAATCCCCTGCATCTGAATTTGAATCAAATATTGAATTCGACTGACCTTTTGATTCACATAGACAAACTCTTCATTCGATACAATATTTTTTGTCTGATTTAACAACGCATTTAAATCACTAGACAAGGTATTGTAGAAATTTATCTCATTCATAACGCATCAAAGATTGTTCGTTTTCCTGATATAGATTTGCGGTTTGATGTAAGTACGTAGAAAAACGTGCTAACGTATCTAAATACGACATCATTGCTGGATTCAACGTTTGAAATTGTTCCATAAAGTATTTCGAAGCTGGAGATTGCCAAATAGATTCCACATAATACATTCTGGATTCAATTTCGTTAAATACAGTTCGAATCTCATTGGCATACGCATCCACCTGCTTAGAATATGCCATTACATCTTCACTTGATATTTGAATTTGTGCCATACTATTCTCCTTCTACAACAACAATCTAGCTTGTGCAACACGATCTTGTTGAAGCTGTTCATAAACCGAAGCTGTCTGCTTCAATACATTGCTGTATTCTTGAATCACTTGATACATTTCATTTAATGAAGGTCTAAATTCTTCTAGCTGATTTTGAAAAGCTAAATGATCCACACCTTGCCAGATACTTTGCATCTGCTCCACTTTTTTATAAAGATTCTGAATTAGATCATTATAGCTATCCGCTTTGTTTTTTACATAGACACTTGCTTGATATACTTCGGAATAATCCACTGATATTTTCATTTTTACCTCCCGTAGATTAAGATATCGCCATAAGCGATTTGATTTTCTTGAAACGTTTTATTTAAATCTAAAAAATAATTTCCTGTCACATTAAACACATACTGTATTTCATAACCTAAAAACTCATTCAAAAACATTTTTACAACATACAATTGAGATACATATACCATTCTTAGATCAAGTGACAAATATATACCAACCTCATTCACAAATACCCACCCCTTCATTTTGATCTTTAAAAAAGACACAATCAAAATGTTCATATGGAAGCTTTCGCTTTAACATATATCCATATTCTTTTAAACCATAACCAACCCATACAATTTGAGCATTGTATAGTTTCTTTTGAAATGCATCCTTATTCAATAAACTCACATCCACACACACGACATATACATCACTCTCTTGATTCCAATCACTCGTAATTTTTAAATGTGCTAAACTCTCACATATACGATTTACTTCATGCACATAATCCGTATGCATATATAAAATGAATAACTTTTTTGTTTCATCCATAAAAACCGGTCGATCACCTTTACATTCAAAACCAATACAATTTTTATCCTTATTAAATATCATCGATTTTGTAGCCCTTGATTTAAGATCTGTTTCTTTTATCTTTCGATATAAAATTTCAACATATGCATTGTGATACAGCGTCATATTTAGATACGAAGGCAGATGGTAGGTGTCAAAGAATATCCGTTTATCATCTAAACTCTCTATATCAAATACATACTTATTTAAGATCCATTTCAAATTTGTGGTTTCATTATTCGTAACCACAAACGAAATTACATGTTCATCCAATTCAGAAAGATCCAAATTCTCATCTTCGAAAATGATACAAACACCTTCATGAATCTTTGAAAAATAGCGAGATTGAAAGAAACTAAAATCTACATAGGAATCCAACATATTTGTTCCATAGACATAGATCGTTTCATTTTCAAAATACTTGATCAAACGATATACAATATCTAGACTTTTTGTATAAAACAACTGTATTGACATAAATTCAATTTCACATTGTCTTTGTTCAAAAGGAAGATCTAACACACCAAATACATATTCAGGAATATCTTTAGGCAACAACACCCATTCTCTTACTTCCTTTAAATCATGAATTTGATCCTTTAATACATCCATGACACGCTTACCCGCATGATGTTTTGAATGCAGTACTTCCTTTTTCTCATTGATTTCACGCCAACATATTTCATCTATTGAACTTTGTAAATAAAAACTTCGACAAGATTGATTCTTTTGTTGGTGCTGAAGAATCATATCTCCTGGATTTTTTAAATGATACGCCATTTCATTTTGAAGCATTTCTCGACTATCTTGTACTCTACTCACATGAAAACAAGCTCGCCAAGTTGTATTTGACCAAACTTGATCATCAATGATGCCAGAAGGTTTTTGTGTGCTTAAAACCAAATGGATGCCTAGTGATCTTCCAATTCGAGCAATTTCCTGCAGTTGTGACATAAATTGTGGAAATCGCATTTTTAGTTGGGCAAATTCATCCACAAAGATCCATAAATGTGACATTGTATGAATCTTATTGTAGGAATGAATATCCGATACTTTTTCTTTTAAGAACAATCTCTGTCTTTTCTCTAACTCAAAATTCATACTCTGAAAGAAACGTTCCATAGATTGTGCATCTAAATTGGTCACAATTCCTGCACAATGCGCAAATTCATAAAATGGTTGTCCAAAGGCACCGCCCTTAAAGTCAATCAATATATATTGAAATTGTTGAGGCGTATTATGCCATATCAGCATCATCAAAAGAAAACTAATAAATTCACTCTTGCCAAAACCTGTCATTCCTGCAACTAAGCCATGAGGCCCATACTCTTGAAAATCCATATCAACAATTTGTTGGGACTCATCAATGCCTATTGGTACTTTCATTACATACTCAGATTTTCGAACAGGACCTATTTTGATTAGTTGATCATAGAAATTTGAATCTTCATTCCGCAATACAAACCGTTTTCGATCTAAGCTTAATTCTGTTATCGCAATTGTTTCAATTTGGTAGTCATAATGGAAAGATGGTTTTTGGTTTCCCACATAAATCAAACAATAATACGACTTAGGAAGATATTTTCCTTCTACATCAACGACAATTGTATCGGCATCGATTTTTTCACAAATAGCACAATAGGGATTTAAAAGAATTTGTTTCATTCCATCAAACTCCTGAAGCCATACCCATTTACGTTTTTGTTTGGAATACCACAAATAATTTTCAAATAAAATAATACTGGCCTTCACATCGCCTTGAATCCAACAAACCTCTCCTTGTCTCAAAAAGACAGGAACTTGTACAAATTGATTTAAGTTTGAGATTAACTGTTCTCTTTTCTGCATCAACTCATCAAGTGCATATTCATACGAAACTTCACGATAACTTATTTTGCACCATGCATTGTATGCACACCCGACATAGATCACATCTCTGTTTTCGTGTTGGTATGTATCTATATATTTAGAAATATATTCATCCATCTGCTTTTTAAATGTGCCTTTAGATACAACACCCTTTTCATACATCTTCTCTATGTAGGCATTATACATATCGATACTTTTTGTGCTCTCTTTTACACTTAATTTGTATTGATAATTCCGGTTGTAAAGGCCATACACCATAAAAGTAAATGCCATTGTCAAAGAGCTGATCATACTTGTGAAGAGTGATTCTATTCTTTGTTTTTGAAGATACCCAATCAAAATGGAAGAGATAAAACCAGAACTTGCGATCATACAACTCGGTCCTATCGCACTAAATAGACTTTGCTTTTGAACTGTACGCATAATTTGTGGCATCTGAATATCAAATTTTTGAACCTTTGGCATTTCAATATTTAAACAGGACGGATAATATGCTGCATTTTTACGATCTAGATCTACATTACTATAAGGATTATTGACCATATCCAAAAGTACATAATCTTTTAAATAAATCATGCGAATGTTCGCAAACACGATTTCATCCTGCATACAAAGGCTGCAACTTTTTACTCGTTTTGAATTGACATACGTACCGTTTAAACTATCAAA
>OHKC01000504.1_pt1 | contig 11013 bp, 10 predicted proteins | sample 1568761 | NCBI WGS metagenome assembly OHKC01 (sample SAMEA3879514, study PRJEB24766) | human gut metagenome | biome: human-associated habitat; feature: feces | place: USA | collected 1985/1987 | reverse complement strand
TATGAAAATACATATAATACATCTTTGATAGATAAAAGAATTATTTTAATGGATACCCTTAGTATACATAAAAAGGCGGCATCCGAAAAGCCATAATAGAGTAGGATTTTTTTTAATATTATTATTTATGAAAGAACTAAATTTGAAACAGATGGAATCTGTCAATGGTGGTCTGGAAAGTGATTGCAAAGGAGCATTGGTAAGTTTAGGAATGGGAGTTGCAGGAGTTGTGTTGTCGGCTGCTTCATTAGGATCTGGACCTGTAGGATGGGTTTCTGGATTATCTTATGGATTATCATTAGCTGGCACATCATTTAGTGGAATTCAAACGATTGGAAGTTGTTTTTAGTAAAACAAACGGTTTATGAAAAAACAATATCTATTTCTTATACTTGTGATTTATTTGATTGGGTGTATCATGAATTTATGCTATTACATAGTAATATATGGAACTTTCTTTTCAATGCAGTATATGAATGCAATATTACTTTTAGTTGTAGCAATATTGCTTATATTTAATCAGTATTACAAGAAGTAAGAAATCATGAATAGAAGGAAGAATCTTGAAATCTAGAATTGCTTTATTCTTCCTTTTTTGCTGTGTATAAATTATAAAAGATAATGAAAAGTAATCTACTTCAATATTACCTTAACTGGAATGTAAAATGTTATGTTTTAATCATATTGGGAATTTCTTGCCTGATAGTGTATGTACAACAAGAATATATTATTGTTCCTCAAATACATAATATGTTGGCCGTTGATATTAAAACGAAGGAATGGCTGCTTTCAAAGTTTGGTGAATACCGTTTTGCTTCTTTTGTCTTGACACCATTAGTGATACTTTTGCGTATCTATTTAGTTAGTATATGTTTTTATATTGGGAATATACTATTAGAAAGAGTCCATAAAACCACTACTTGGAAGACTTATTTTCATGTCTCTTTAAAGGCGGACTTTGCATTGATTTTGGCTCCACTTCTAAATTGTTGCCTGATTCTGTATGCAGGAACGGATTTTGCTGCGAACATAATGCAAAAAACTTCTTTATTATATTTTTTTGATGTAGATAGTTTAGATGCATGGATGGTCATTCCGATAAGTCTTTTTAATATATTTGAATTTTTATATTTCTTGTTTGTATCAATGCTGTTGTCTGTAGCTACAAATCGAACCTATCGTGATAGCATGAATTTTGTTACTTCAACGTATTGTACAGGATTGATTTTATACATTATCATTGTTGTATTTATAGTATTATGTATAGTAGAATGAATAATTATATAAAATGCTTGCGAACGATGCTGCTATGTTTTATTGTGATATTGTTTATATGTGTGGTTGTTGGTGTAATTAAATATTCTACAGCACATTCTTTGAAGCAAGAAAAAGACATTAAGTTATCTACGATTGATAATGAAAAATTTACAATGGAGAAGTATTATACAGATTCAAAGCCATTATTAATAATTTATTTCCATCCAGAATGCTATTTTTGTAGCATGGAAATGTCTGAAATGTTAGAAATAAAAAGGATTGAAAATTTTAATGCACTTTTTATAACTAATGCATTAGAAAGTGAAGTGCAAGATTTCTTGTTACAATATCCTATAGATAAATTGAAAAACGCCACTATAGCAATAGACATTCATGGTGAATTTGCCGAAAGATTCAAAATAAAGGCACCTCCTACTATTATTATATACGACAAGAAAGGGAAGCTTAAAAAAATATTTCGTGGAGCAGTGACTATAAAAAAGATAGTAAAATATTTATATTGAGATCTGATAGATACATGGTTATGAGAATGAAAGAACTGAATAAAACATTTGTTTTACAACATGATGCATCCGATTGTGGCGTAGCGTGTTTACTATCTATAATACGATATTATGGTGGCAGCACAACATTGCAATATTTGAGGGAGCTGAGCGGTACGACAAAACAAGGCACTACTTTGCTTGGGCTTTATCAGGCTGCCGGGCAAGTCGGCTTTGATGCAAAAGGTTGTGAGACTGATATACTTTCATTAAAAGAACATGGAAGTCCTGTAATCCTTCATCTTGTACTAGATGGAAAATTTGAGCATTATATGGTTTGTTATGGTTTTAAGGATGGATATTTTATTATGGGGGATCCTGCCAAAGGAATAATCACTTATACCGCAGAAGAACTGGAACAAGTATGGAAATCTCACGCTTGTCTTACTCTTGTGTGTACAAACAATTTTATACTACAGAAAGACATTAAAGCACAGAAAAGAGCTTGGCTCATCCATCTATTGAGAGATGATTATGCCATATTGGGAGTAAGTATCCTTGTAGGATTACTCATGTCTGTTTTGGGGATGACTACAGCTGTTTTTTCTCAAAAATTGATTGATGTCATCATCCCTGATAAAGATTATAAACGTTTATGGCTGGGATTAGTTCTGGTTTCATTCTTGCTGCTGGCACGATTAGGTTTAGGAACGATCCGTCAGTATATGTTGTTTCTCCAGAGCCGTGATTTTAATAATAGACTGATCGCTTTCTTTTATAATCATCTGTTACGTTTGCCTAAATTCTTTTTTGATACGCGCAGAATAGGCGAATTAGTAGCACGTCTTAATGATACACGCCGCATTCAATCTGTAGTCAGTATCATTGCAGGAAGCATTGTTATTGACTTTTTAGTTACTATTGTAACTTTAAGTATGTTGTTTTATTATTCTTGGCCCATAGCTTTATTGCTGGTTATAAGTATTCCGCTATTTATTTGGATAGTGAGCATATATAATGCTCCGTTGGTTGAGGCTCAGCGTAATGTGATGATGAGTTATGCGCACAGTGAAAGTAATTTTATAAATACGATGCAGGGAATAGATACCATAAAGAATTTCAATAGACAACATGAGTTTGGAGCACTGAATCAGGCAATATATGGTTTCTTTCAAAACAAGGTGTTTGATTTAGGAAGGCTGAATATAAAATTATCGGTTGTTTATGGTATTATTAGTATTGTACTGATTGTAGGGGCGATAGGGATAGGGAGTTTCTTTGTCTTGTCCGGGCGGTTGAAATTAGGGGAATTGATGGCTGCGATAAGTCTGGTGGCATCCATTGCACCGGCAATTGTTAATTTGGCTTTAGTGTCCGTATCATTGAATGAGGCAAAAGTTGCTTTTAATCGGATGTTTGAGTTTGTGGGTATTCCTTCTGAAAAGAAAGAAGGAGATTTTTCCCCGGGAAGGGTGGATAGCATTCAAGTTAAGAATATTTCTTTCCGTTTTCCAGGACGGAAAAGAATTTTAGACAATATTTCTCTTGCGGCTTTTAAGGATAAAATGATTTTTATTATTGGCGAAAGCGGTTGTGGTAAATCGACATTTTGCAAGATCATGGAGAGAGCATATGAGTTGGAGACAGGGGAAATTTTATTAAATGGGAAGGATGATTTGAGGGGGACTGCCATAGAAAAATGGAGGGAGAATATAGGTGTTGTTCCGCAAGATGTTTTTATTTTTAATGGTACAGTGATGGATAATCTGTTACTCAGTGGCGTGGATACGTCTCCACAATATATTATAGATGTTTGTTCCCGCTATGGAGTGGACAAATATATTGCCCGATTGCCTCAAGGTTATCATACGGTTGTGGGAGAAGAGGGGATAAATTTATCGGGTGGTCAGAAACAATTGATAGCTTTTGCGCGCATCTTGGTTAAGAATCCCTCTGTGCTTATACTTGACGAGTCGACTTCTGCTATGGATAGAGATTTGGAAATGTTTGTTATGGATCTGTTATCACGGCTGAAAAGAGATAAAATCATATTGTTCATATCCCATAGGCTACACATATTAAAAAAATATGCGGATTATATTTATTTGATTGAGAATGGAAGGGTCAGTCATTATGGTACGCATGAGGAAATGATGGAAGGAGAGAATATGTATGCTGATTATTGGAGGGCATTTATGTGAAATGAAGAAACTATGCTGGTCTGAGCGGAGGATTTATGGCAAAAGCAAAAATGAAGTTATAAAATAGTGTTATTTTAAAAAAGAAACGATAATGAAAGTAAAATGTTTATTGGCTGTTCTGTTGCTATCGGCTACAGCAACAGCATTCGCCCAAGAGGCGAAGTATGGAATCAAGTCTGCCATCCTCAAGAAAGAGGCGGTCACTATGGGGCAGAAAGTGCAAGGCGTGCAGTATTTTGACGATTACGGCAGAAAGGAGGCGTCCGAACTTACAATGAAAGTGGGAGGCGTGGCAAATGTGGAGAAACATATCCGGACGATAGCCGATGGAGATAAGATTATCTCTATTGACCTCGATATGAAGGTGGCCAATAAAGCAACTTTGCCCGTCAAGCCGGTCAACTATTTGAATCTGACAGACGAAGTACGTGAACTGCACAAGATAAAGGAAGTGGGAACAGAAGAAATACTGGGCAGGAAGTGTACCAAGTACACTTTGGAGGTAGTGTATGGAGGACAAACCACCTATTCCACGGTATGGATATGGAAAGGTATTCCGCTGAAGAACGAGACTTCATCCAATGGAATGGTTATCGTTACCGAGCAGGCAACGGAAATTCAGGAGAATGCAGAAGTCCCGGCCATGAAGTTTTTGGTACCCGAAGGAGTTACGTTTCCTTAATCGGATATGAAATGTTGAGGCTTTTATCTTTTCTGTTTCTCGTCAGCGCATTCTTTTCTTGCTTACCGGAAAAGACCGCCTTGGAACGTGCTTTGCGTGAGGCAGGCGATAATCGGATGGAGCTGGAAAAAGTGCTGGCATACTATCGGGATGATACGTTGAAATATCAGGCAGCTTGTTTCCTTATTGAAAATATGCCGGATCAATATGCTGTGTTACCATTGGATTCCACGGACACATACGCACGGGCTTTGTTGTCTTTGGATAAGGAGGATCCCGTCAGTTGGGAAATATCCCGTTCGCTTGTGGCCGCTGTATTCGATTCTATTTCAAAAATCCAACCCGAATCCCGGATTAAAATAGTCAGGGATATAGAAGTAATGACAAGTGACTATTTAATAGAGAACATAGAATCGGCGTTTAAGGTATGGAATCGGAGGGGGGTGGCAAAGCATTATTCATTTGATGATTTCTGTAGTTATGTATTGCCTTATCGGGTGGCTCATGAACCTCTGTCTCACTGGCGGAGGACTGCCTTGCAGCGTTATGGTCACTGGCTGGATTCGTTGAATGCTCCGCAGGAGGTAGCCCGTAGTATTGCCATGCGTTATCCGGTGCGTTATAATGCAGGCATGACCAAATATCCGTATATCATGAGTTATGAAGAAATGGACAGTTTGCAATGGGGGACTTGTGATGACATGACCGCTTTCCTCACTTTGTCCTTGCGTGCTATCGGCATACCTGCGGCAACGGATGTCGTCAAGGCGTGGGCCAACAGGAGTTCTGCACATTGTTGGAATGTAGTGAAAGACACTGCCGGACATTTTGTTGATATCGGTTACGGACCGGACGGGAAGAACTTTGTGGTCTATAAAGTTTCTAAAGTGTATAGAATGCAGTACCGGTCTCCCGGTGAGGAAGATGTGACACAAGGATATGATATGCCTTTGTCCGATGTCAGTTTCCCATTGGACGGTAAGAACAAACAGGCGTACTTGTGTACATTTAATAATAGCCAGTGGATACCGGTGGCCTTGGCAAGTTCGGGGAATGGGAACGTGACTTTCCGGAACCTGGGGAGGGGACTTCTTTGGGGAGATAACAAGATAGACGGTTACAGGGAAGAAGGGAAAGGCATTGCATATCTTCCGGTCGTTCACGAACGGGGAATATTGAAACCTTTCGCCGCTCCGGTCATTTTATATGAAGGAGGCGAAGTCCGCTCTCTCCGCCCTATTTTATCCGATACGGAATCTGTCACCTTACATCGCAAATACCCCAAGTATAATAAAATAGCTTCTGATGTTCACGACAGTAATGAGGTGATACCTGGTGATGACTATGAACTTTTCTATTGGAATGACGAATGGTGCAGTCTCGGTAGAAAAACAGCCGGACACGACACATTGGTATATGTGGAAGTACCCAAGAATGCATTGCTTTGGCTGCATAATCATACGCAGGGAAAGGAAGAGCGGATTTTTACGTATGAAAACGGAAAGCAGATTTGGTGGTAATATGGGGTGGATAGTCCGGATGAAGAAAAAAATGCAGGAATTTATGGCAAATGATACGGCACGCTCTATTTGTGATGCGTGTCCGTTGATGTTCTTGTCTATAGATGACGCTCCGTTTGTATGAACTTCTATTTGTAATTTATTGGTATCTAATTGTTTATAAAATGTTTTTTTAGCCTGCTATTTGTCTATCTTACTTTTTAGGTGGTTCATTGTATTATTCCTAATTTTACCGATGTCAAACTAATGAATAATGTAGTCATGAAAACCAAATTGGTATTGTATGAATGAAATGGATCATAGAATATCCGATTGTGTGTTATAAAATGAAAAGAGCAAATGCGGAAAAAATGGATTAAATTGTTTCCTCTGTTGATTGGTGCAGTCATAGCTTATTGTCTGTTGTGGTATGTGATACCGCAAAATAAGGGGGGAGAAGTTGCTGCAATATTAGTTGCTGCTATTTTACTGTTTTTTTTTATTTTACTGAGATTCGTTATCGGAAAGAATAAAAAAATGTAATTGGAAACTCGCTTTTATAGGCTGATTAATAGGATATTATGTCGTTTATGACTTCTTTAATCAGCCTATTGTATTGTATGATAAATAAAAACTCAATAAAACATTTGATAATTAGGGACTAATTGCAGACATTGCAAATGCACAATCCCTAATTTGATTCGAAAATGCAGATGCAAATCAAGCTAATCAGACGTTTTTTGTCCAAAATCATCGCATTCTTTGAGACATTATAAGACTTCGCTTGGTGATACGATAATCATTAAGTATTTTTGCCGCAAATATTGCGACGTTATTCGTTGCTTAATGACGCATAAGATATGTTCGATGTATAAAAGAGGAGAATGTCAGATAATTAAAAGCAGGCTTGAAGAGCCAAGAAAGTTAATGATTATCCGCAATCATACCACCAAATGCTAATTTATAGATGCTTTCACCGTAGGGGCGGACCCGTGTGTCCGCCTGATAACATTCACTTTATGCTTTCGAGCAGACACATGGGTCTGCCCCTACGGTGGAAGCGTCATCCGTACCGAGAAATATACCGGCACATAAATTCCCATTTATCATCCGGTGATATATATGCGGATAATCATGAAAAGTTATAAGGTTGAGTTGATTGTATGAATCTTAAAAAAAATATAATTATGAAAGACCAAGAATTATACTTCCGGTATGATACATTATACATAACCGGTGACAGATATGAGTTCAAAAAGGTCAAGAAGCGGCCTTTAGGAATAAAACTTCGCAGATTCTTTAGTGTTAAGATAGTAGTGGTAGTTCTTTTTTTAGTTCTCTCTCCTAGTTTTATAGAACATCGTTTTAGCATCTATCCTCTTTGGGTATTTGTATGTCCTGTTGTTATAATTTTTAGTACGAGTTGTCATGAGATATACAAGGATATGGTACTCTGGAAGGAAGATATAATAAGCATGAAGGTAAAGGATAGACGATTGATTATTTTGTACAGGAATGAAAGCGGTGACCCTTCCAGATACGCCAAGGAACTAGAATTGCAGTCGGGCAGATATCCGTTGGAAGAACTTGGTGAGGCATTAGGATATGCTTTACGGTAGATGTTTTTCCTTAGCTTGACGGTTGTGGGGCTTGCCTGCCCGAACCAACGGTCACGATCTTGGGAGTAATATGCAACGTAGACTATTTTCGGGCGAGCAAACCTCGCCCCTACAAGCAAAATAATAGCTGAATTTACTTTGCACCCCTGTAGCTCCTTTAACAACATGGTTATTGAGTTAGTACAATCCCGTGGATAGTATGCAATCCTCATATAAAAAAGAAAATAAACTGTCACATCCGTCACATCTGTCACATGGTAACTTATACACTTGAATCACAACGTGTTGCGATGGTGACGGATAGCGTGACGGATACGGTGACAGACTTTTGTTAATCTTGCACATATGCTACAGCCTCTTTTTACATGCATGATGTGGGTTGTTCCACTTGTTGGAACAGTTTGTTCCGTCCAGTGGAACAAATAGTTTCATGCTAATGGAACAAATTATTCCTATCAGTGGAACAACTTATTCCTATATGTAAAGACAGGTTGTACCATGCGCTAGAATTAATGGTTTCTATTAGAAAAACTCATTGTTCCAAATGGTGCAATACATTGTATCATAGCATATAATGGTCTGGATTATACCTGTCGCGAATGCATTCCTTCAATATCTTTCCGCTTCACCTCCCTATCGGAAATTCCTGTGCCCTTCGCGTCCTTTTTTTTGAAAGAAACCTTCCTGTATATTGCTTTGTTTCCCGATTTTATCCGTATCTTTATAGATTGGAAAAAACGAATAAATACACGATAAATGATAAAGATTACCCAGGTACGCGACGGCGGAAACCATGTAACCCAGAGCACTCTTACACTGGATGCATGGGTAGAAAGAATGAAAGAGGAGGTGAAAACCTGTCCCGTCACCATGTTCAGAAGCCAGTTGCGCCATTTCCTCCCCGGCGACCATTGCGAGGCGGCGGACAAACTGCCCAAGATGATGCCTGCCGCCGAGTTCCGCAAGACGGAGGGCGGACAGTGCATGAAGGCTTATAACGGATTGGTGGAATTGACCGTAGGCCCCTTGGCGGGCAGGGCGGAAGTGGAGCAGGTGAAACGGGAGGCATGGAAGTTGCCGCAGACGCGGTGCGCCTTTATGGGCGCCAGCGGACATTCGGTGAAAATCCTGGTGGCTTTCACCCGACCCGACAATACGCTGCCCCTTACCCGTGCGGAGGCGGAAGCGTTTCATGCTCATGCCTACATCATGGCGGTGAAGTGCTACCAGCCCCAGTTGTCATTCGATATCCGTCCCAAGGAACCTTTCCTGGAACAATATTCACGCCTTTCCTATGACCCCGATGTGCTTTACCGGCCGGACTCCGTGCAGTTCTACCTGTCACAGCCTATGGGGATGCCCGATGAAATGGCCTTGCATACCGAACCTGCTGTCTCCGGCCAGCGTCCTTTGGAACGTGCCTTGGGGAGTTATGAAACGGCAGATGCGCTCTCCATGCTGTTCGAGGCGGCCTTGAGGCAGGCTTACATTGATTTGGATAAGCCCGATCCGGCCGATGAAAAGTCCTCCTATAGCTGGGATACCCTTCTTTCGCAACTGGCGTTGAACTGTTTCCGGTCGGGCATTCCGGAGGAAGCGGTGGTCAGCAGGGCGCGTTTCCGTCATTTTGCACGCAAACCGTTGGAACTGGTGCGTCAGGTGGTGCGGAATGTGTACAGCCGGCGTCAGGATTTCGGAAGCAAATGCGCTTTGAGCCGTGAGCAGCAATTGTCGGTCCTCATTGCCGAGTTTATGAAAAGACGTTATGAATTTCGCTTTAACGTGCAGACCGGCGAGGCGGAGTTCCGCGAGCGGCATTCCTTCTGCTTCCGCTTTCAGCCGGTGGACAAGCGTGCGCTGAACAGCATCGCCCTGGATGCACAGGCCGAAGGTATCCCCCTGTGGGACAGGGATATCAGCCGCTATGTGTATTCCAATCGTGTGCCGGTGTATAATCCGCTGGAGGATTTTCTGTTCAACCTTCCGGAGTGGGACGGACGCGACCGCATCCGTCCGCTGGCGCAGACCGTACCTTGTGACAATCCGCATTGGCCCGAATTGTTCCATCGCTGGTTTCTGAACATGGTGGCTCATTGGCGGGGGATGGACAAGCGCTATGCCAACAGTGTTTCGCCCCTGCTGGTGGGAGCGCAGGGAACGCGCAAGTCCACCTTTTGCCGCAGCATCATGCCGCCTTCCGAATGTTCCTACTATACGGACAGCCTCGATTTCTCACGCAAGAAAGATGTCGAACTAAGCCTGAATCGCTTCGCGTTGATCAACATTGACGAGTTCGACCAGGTGAGCGCCACACAACAGGGATTCTTGAAGCACATCCTGCAAAAGCCGGTGGTGAATGCGCGCCGGCCTTACGGCACATCGGTGGTGGAGATGCGCCGCTATGCTTCGTTCATCGGGACGAGCAATCACAAAGACCTGCTGACGGACACCAGCGGCAGCCGCCGTTTTGTGTGCATCGAAGTGACGGCACCCATTAATACGAATGTGACGATAAACTACCGGCAACTCTATGCGCAGGCGATGCACGCCCTCCAAAAAGGAGAACGTTACTGGTTTGATGATGAAGACGAGGCTGTTTTGAAGGAAACTAATCGTGAATTCGAGCAAATAAGTCCGGTAGAACAACTTTTTCATTGTTACTTTCGTTTACCGGAAACGGTAGAGGAAGGGGAATGGATGTCACCCATGCAGATATTGGAATTCCTACATTCCAAAAACAAGGAAGTGAAGCTCACAGATGGTAGCGTGAAGCATTTCGGGCGCATACTGAAGAAAAACAATCTGGAATGTATGCATACCCGGAAAGGGGTGGTGTATAAGGTGGAAAAGTTTTAATATTTTATTTTTTTGTGTGATGACCCATGTTTTGTCATCACCTCTCATAACGGTTGTCATAACATGACAACCGTTTTATTTTTAGATAGTTAGGATGGAATGTGATGTGTGATGAGAAATTTCTGTTTTTCTTTTATTCCTTTTAGCGGCGGTTACATTGAATAATCAAAGTCGTTTTCTTTAGTCATTTCTTTTTTTAGGGTAATCTCATTCTCCATTCTTTTGATGGCTGTATTGAAGAAAAAGTCAACCATGGGAGCTGTGTTGCGTTCGTTGCGACAGGCTTTAAGTGCAGCGATATATTTTTCCCTTTCTGTGCTTTCAATAAGAATCATCGGTTGCTCTAATTTGACTAAAATGAAATTTGAAAGCAGACGACCCAAGCGTCCATTTCCA
>OHKC01000499.1_pt1 | contig 11093 bp, 6 predicted proteins | sample 1568761 | NCBI WGS metagenome assembly OHKC01 (sample SAMEA3879514, study PRJEB24766) | human gut metagenome | biome: human-associated habitat; feature: feces | place: USA | collected 1985/1987 | reverse complement strand
AAAATTACACATAAGTATTTTATTATTAATCGACACTGCAATAAACACATAATTTGTATTTAGTCGAACCGATTTTACAATCGTTTCGATTGGCGAACACGGTTCGCCGCTACGAATTGTTTCGTGTTTGCACACAAAACAAATGGCGGTCACTGACCGCCGCTACGGGTTGACAATTACTTTATGACATTTATTATGTTTTGCATTTATCATACATTCGTGTTAAAATACAAGATGAAAAAGTGTGTGGAAAGAAAGCGGTGACTGTTAATGAAAAAATCCGAAAAACCAATCGGCAAAATAAAAGTCAAAAAGTCAATTTTCAAAAGGCTTTTCTTTCACATACTTGTGCTGTTTATTTTGGCGGTGATTGTTTCGGGTACGCTCAATTGCATTGAAAACATTCAGCGCACAAGGCGGTTTACACGACAGCTGACCGAAAGTGCGTCAAAGGTTGCAACAGAAACTTTTGAACGCTGCGATATAAACGCATTGCTTGATAATCCCGATTCCGAAGAATATCGGAAGGCCGTTAAGACCTTGAGGTGGATTTGTCAGACGAACCACCTTGAATATATGTACATTTACATTCCGAATTTTGACGAAAACAAGGTTACATATGTTATGACTGTTGCCGATGATGACAGCGAAAACGAGAATGTTTTAAATGTGAGAAGTGCAGGTGCAGAGGTTGACCACAGCTTGTGGGACGCTGAAAAAGAGGCGTGGGAAAATCCTAACCTTGTCACGGCTTACGAATATCAGAACGACAGCTTCGGCAGTTTTTACACGGCATTTTCAGCGATTCAAGGCAATGACGGCAAGCCTGTTGCATTAATCGGTGCGGACTATTCGCTGACGCAGATTTATACGGAAATCATTTTCTATACTGCAATGCGAGTTCTTGCGTTGTTTGTTGTGCTGGCAATTGTATTCTTGCTTGTAATGCGGTTTGTCAGAAAAAAGATGTATAATCCGATACTTTTGATTTTTGAAAAAATTCGAGGATACTTTTCCGACAAGGCTGACGGCACAAATACAAAGAAAGCGTTTGTGCCGATAAAACTCGGCTCTGACGATGAAATTCAGCTTTTGGCTGATTATTTCAACGATATGGCTCACGATGTAGAAACTTATGTTGAAAAAAATTCCGCCCTTGCTAGTGAAAAGGCTAAAAATGAAACCGAGCTTGAGGTTGCAAGGCGGATTCAGTACGGAATAATTGCGAGAGAAAAGAATGTTGCCTTTGCCGATTGCTTTGATGTTTCGGCAAGAATGGAGTCTGCAAGACAGGTAGGCGGCGATTTTTACGATTGCTTTGCATTGCCTGACGGCAGAATATGTGCAGTAGTCGGTGATGTGTCGGGCAAGGGTGTTGCGGCGGCAATGTTTATGGCTTTTGCAAAAACTCTTATCCACGAAAAAATGACCGAAAATGCAGAACCCGACAGGGCATTTGAAGAAATCAACAGGGAACTCTGTTCGTCAAATCCCGAGGGAATGTTTGTAACTGCATTCGCCGTGATTTTTGACAAAAACAGCGACAGCTTTTTGTACATAAATGCAGGTCATAACAAGCCTGTTGCGGTGAGCAACGGCAAGGCTGAATTTTTAGAATGTAAGCCGTGTATAATGCTCGGTGTGTTTGATGATGCAAAATATGTTGTGAACAGCGCTGAATTTGGAAACGGCGATATAATTTGCCTTTACACCGACGGTGTGAATGAGGCAACAAATGCGGATAATGAATTTTTCGGCAACGAAAGACTTGTGTCTGCCTGTCAAAATGCCGAACAGACTGCAAGAGGTGTGTGTGACGGAGTTTATGACGCTTTGACGGACTTTACCGAAAATGCGGAGCAATTTGACGATATAACAATTGTTGCAATAAAAAACAGCAAAAACAGAGATTGAAGGGTTATGAATGTTTAAATCGGAAAACAATCAGATTACAATAGAACAGGTGAGGAAGCTTGACGAGGAATATACTCTTGTCGATATCCGAGATGAAATTTCGTTTGAATACGGTCACATTGACGGTGCAAAGAATATTCCGCTTGCAAAAATCAAAGAGGACAATTCACTTTTGCCAAAAGACAAGCTTGTTGTACTCTGTTGCAAAAGCGGTCAGATAAGTGACGAGCTTGCAGAAAATCTGCGTGATGACGGATTCAATGCCGTGAATCTTGAGGGCGGTTATTACAGTTGGTTGAGAAGTCAATTCGAGAATGAGGACTATGCAACCGATGTTGAAAAAAGCATCCGCAAAAAGTTCAGCAAGACGATTTGGAGCAGATTTACTGCGGCTATAATCGAGTACAAGCTTGTTGAGCCGAACGATAAAATTGCCGTCTGCATTTCGGGCGGTAAGGATTCCATGCTGATGGCAAAGCTTTTTCAGGAGTTGAAAAGGCACAATAAATTTCCGTTTGAGCTTGTTTTTCTTGTAATGGACCCGGGCTACAGCGTTGAAAATCGTGATGTAATCGAGAGCAATGCCCGTAGGCTGAACATTCCGATAACTGTTTTTGAAACAGATATTTTTAATTCTGTTTACAATGTTGACAAATATCCCTGCTACCTTTGTGCAAGAATGAGAAGAGGTTATCTCTACAAAAAGGCAAAGCAGCTCGGCTGTAACAAAATCGCACTCGGTCATCACTATGACGATGTTATAGAAACTATTCTTATGGGTATGCTCTACGGCGGTCAGGTTCAAACGATGATGCCGAAGCTCCACAGCACAAACTATGAGGGAATGGAACTTATCCGCCCTCTCTACCTCGTTCGTGAGGCTGAAATCAAGCATTGGCGAGATTACAACAAGCTGAATTTCATTCAATGTGCGTGCCGTTTTACGGATACCTGCACAACCTGTTCCCCGAACAGCAACACAGGCTCAAAACGACAGGAAATAAAACAGCTTATAGCAAATCTGAAGAAAATCAATCCCCAGATTGAAAGCAACATTTTCCACAGCGTTGAAAATGTCAACCTCGATACGATTATTTCATATAAACAGGGCGATAATAAAGTTTCGTTTCTGGACAGATATGATGATATGGGGAAGGGCAAGTAATTAAAAATTGAAAATTGAAAATGAAAAATTACGGCGAGCCGCCGTTCCCAATTCGAGAAAATAGTATAATATAGAAATCGCATCAGATGCCCGAAAAAGCTCTGATGCGATTTTTGTTTGTATGAAAGTTGTTGTTTAAATGTAGGGGCGTTCATTGGACGCCCGCAGGTAATGGTAGAAAATATATGTTAAAACGAATTTGATAAATCCCACAAAGCAATTGTTATACTGTAGCGGCGAACAGTGTTCGCCAATCGAAACGATTGTAAAATCGGTTCGACTTAATACAAATCGTTTGTTATATGAAATTTATATTTGCTATTTACCAAAAAATTGGTTTTGCTTGATTTGTGTTTGCACACAAATCAATTGGCGAACTGTGTTCGCCGCTACAAATGAATAGATAATTCTCATTACACCATAATATTTTGTTAAAACATAAAATTTCTGCAATGGTGGTGGTCACTGACTGCCGCTACTACTGATTTTTTTCTTCTTTTATTATGACTGCGATATTTTCAACAATTTCTGCAATTCGCAATTGTTGTGTGTCAGGAATTTGTTTTAACGCTTCTTCAATTCGCATTTTTGCCTGATTATTAGTTGGCGATGAGTCGATTTTGGAATCAAAACAAATAAGTTCATTGATTGTTATACCGAGCGCACAGGATATTTTATACAGTGTGTCTATTGTGGGACACTTTTCACCTCGTTCAAGTCTGCCGAGATATGCAGGATAAAGACCTGCCGACATAGCAAGATTTTCTTGGCTTATATCAATTTTTAAACGATATTTCCGAATGTTTTGTCCTATCTTTTTGTTAAGTTCGGTGCGTTCCATATGCTTCATCCTGCTCTTTAGGGTACTTTTTAATTATACTAATACACATTTATTTTGCACACAATGTAATAAAAAGCATAAAATATGCACTATAGTGTTGACAATGCCTATACTATAGTATATAATCTTATTGTAATCGTTAATTGAACATTGTTGAAAAACAAATTAAAGCAACAAATAATATATTATGAATTGAGGAGAGAATTATGTATTGTCAAAAGTGTGGAAAACAAATTGATGATGGAAGTGCGTTTTGCCAATATTGCGGAGTGCATACAGGAAATTTTGTGTCAAACAATTCAGTTAATGAAAAAGTGTATCAAAACTACAATGTTCAGCATACTGAAAGAAAGACCGAACATATAAAAAGTAAAGAAGAATTTATGGCTGATTATCGAGCAAAGCATCCTGAAATAATAGTATATTTTGTGCTGTTTGCAATTTGTATAATTGCCGGAGCTATTGTATTTATTATGAATTTTTTGGAATTTTCAAATCATCACAGAGAAGAAAATTTAAATGGTATGTTAATTTCTGTCTTTTTTTATGTGGGTGCTTTTGCTTTTCTTTATGCAAAAAACAGAAGTGAAAAATTGGCGCAGACAGCATATAATACATATTTGAATGATGTAAATTCGCAGTTAGATAATATTGACCGTAAAGAGCCTATTTACGACTATAATAAATGGGAATGTCCCAGATGTGGGCAATTGAACGCAGATAGTGTTAAATATTGTTTGAATTGCAGTTCGCCCAAAGTGATAACTTTTAGTAAACCGCAAGGAGATGAATGGCAGTGTCCTAACTGTGGTAAAATTCATAAAAACTATGTTGGCTCTTGCGGATGTGGGCAAACAAAACCTAATCAGTAAAATTTCAATGTTTTAATTTGTCGTAAAGGATGTGTAGATATGAAGAAAGCAATTATTTGTTGTATGCTTGTTTTTATTCTTTCGGGATGTTCACCGTTGTTGAATAAAAATAACATTTCTTCTAATAATTCGTCGGTAGAAACTGTATCTCAAACGGAAAAGCAAACAGAAGTTGTAAATGACAGTTTTGCTCTTAAAGCTCCAATATTAAAAGATGTCAATGCCCTGGATATAGATACATTTGAAATTGAATGGAGCAAGGTTGAGGGAGCAGCCGGATATGTTGTGTTTTGTAAAGAAAACACAGGTGAGCTAAAAGAATTGGCAGAAACCGATGCGAACTCTCTTACATATACACACGAAAATTTAACAAACGGAACAACATATACATATGCAGTTAAGGCTTTCAAAAACGATAACGGCAATAAGGAATTTAGCAAAGAGTCAAATTTGTCAGATAAACTTTGTGACAATAATATTATTGATTTTTATCAGCCTTATAGAAGTGAAAAATATGTTGAATACAGAGGTTCGGATACATTTGTTATGTCAGGCGAACATCGAAATAATAGTTTTACATTAACAACAGAATTGTCATCAAAAGATTTGTATGCAGACTATAATCTTGAAGGAAAATATTCCAAAATTCAATTTACTTACGGTTTTGTAGACGGTGCTTATGGTGAGAATGATTCTACTTCGGATGTTTGTGAAGTGACTTTAAAAGTATTAGCAGACGATAAATTAATAGCGACTTATGATGTTGACAGTTCACAGTTAGCTCAGACGGTTAAGCTGGATATTGCAAATGCCAAAAAGCTCGAACTGTATGTTGAAAAGAAAGAAAATTGGTGGGGAGAATTTGGTTTTGCAGATGTACATTTGTTTAAGTGATAATGACTGTACATATATAAACCTAATTTTACGCATTAAGAAATACGATAATATAGTTAGATAAAGAAATTGCATCAGATACCAGTAAGGTTCTGATGCAATTTCGTTTTTTTATATGAAAGTAGTTGTTAATTTGTAGGGGTGTCCGATGAACGCTTCTAGCTTCTTCTGTTTAAAACCATACACCGTGTCGGGTGTTGCATTGGGGTGCAAAAAATAGCCCGAAAAGAAAAATAATTCTTTTCGGGAAATAAAACCTGAAAAAATATAAAAAAGTCAGTAAAATCCGAAAAAAATCCGAAAATTCTCTTGACTTATTGATTATTTCAATATAGAATAATAAAATGTACCATAATGGGGATATGTACCGAAGAGGTCGGGAAAATCAGCAAAAAACTTTATCCGACAAGGGGATATTATCACAAAAATCCTTTTGTGTCAAGAGCTTTTTATGAGCAGATTTTCAGTACCGCTTGCCCCGTTTCATAGATTTTTTAAGGAGTGATACGCCTATGGTTAATGTCAAACCCGTAAAGCTTGGCAACACCGAAAGAATGAGTTTTGGTAAAATCGATGAAGTAATTGATATGCCTAATCTTATCGACATTCAGAAAGCGTCATACAAATGGTTGCTTGACGAAGGTCTTAAAGAAGTATTTAAAGATGTTTCGGGCATTACCGATTATCAGGACAACCTTGTTCTCGATTTTATCGACTACACACTTGATGTTGATCACCCGAACTACAGCGTAATTGAGTGTAAGGTTCGTGATGCAACATATTCAGCTGCTCTCAGAGTAACCGCAAGACTTTTGAACAAGTCAACGGGTGAAATCAAAGAGAGCAATGTATTTATGGGCGATTTCCCGCTGATGACCGCAAGCGGCACATTCGTTATCAACGGTGCTGAGCGTGTTATCGTTTCACAGCTTGTAAGAAGCCCGGGCGTTTACTATAAAATGGATCACGATAAAACCGGTAAGGAACTGTATTCAACAACAGTTATCCCGAATCGTGGTGCATGGCTTGAATATGAAACCGATGTAAACGATGTTTTTTATGTTCGTATTGATAAGAACCGTAAGCTTCCCGTTACATCATTCATCAGAGCACTCGGTCTTGGCACGGATGCCGAAATTCTCGACTATTTCGGTGACGATGAAAGAATGAGAGCTACTATCGAAAAGGATGCCGCTTCAAATGTTGAAGAAGGTCTTATCGAGGTTTACAAAAAGCTCCGTCCGTCTGAGCCTCCGACAGTTGACAGTGCGCAGACACACATAAACAACCTGTTCTTTGACCCCGGTCGTTATGATATGTCAAGAGTAGGCAGATATAAATACAACAAAAAGCTCGGTATTGCAAACCGTCTTGAAGGTCAGGTTCTTGCAGAGCCGATTGCCAACCCACGCACAGGCGAGGTTATGGCTCTTCGTGATGAAAAAATCACAAAGGAAAAGGCTTTTGAAATCGAAAATGCAGGTGTTAAGATTGCCTATGTAAAGGCTGCCGATGAAACAATCGTTAAGGTTATTTCAAACGGTATGGTTGACATCGCTTGCTATGTTGATTTTGACGCAGAAGCAGAGTGTGATATCAAGGAAAATGTTCGTTTTGATGTTCTTTGCGAAATTCTTGATTCCTGTGAGAATGAGGATGACCTCAAGGAAATGCTCAGAAGCCGTGCAGATGAGCTTGTTCCTAACCACATCACAGTTGATGATATCTTTGCAACAATCAACTACCTCAACTGTGTTGCTCACGGTGTCGGTAATACAGATGATATCGACCACCTCGGCAACAGAAGAATCCGCTGCGTAGGCGAACTTCTTCAGAACCAGTTCAGAATCGGTTTCTCCCGTCTTGAAAGAGTTGTAAGAGAGAGAATGACAACCCAGTCACAGGATATGGAGTCACTTTCGCCTAACTCACTCATCAATATCCGTCCCGTAACAGCGGCAATTAAAGAATTCTTCGGTTCTTCACCGCTTTCACAGTTCATGGATCAGGGTAACCCACTTGCAGAGCTTACCCACAAGCGTCGTCTTTCAGCCCTCGGTCCGGGCGGTCTTTCAAGAGATCGTGCAGGATTTGAGGTTCGTGACGTACACTACACACACTATGGCCGAATGTGTCCTATCGAAACTCCTGAAGGTCCTAACATCGGTCTTATCTCATATCTTGCTTCATTTGCCCGTATCAACAAGTACGGCTTTATCGAAGCTCCTTATCGTAAAATTGACAAGCAAACAGGCGTTGTAACCGACGAGGTTGTTTATATGACAGCCGATGTTGAGGATAACTACGCTGTTGCACAGGCTAACGAACCGCTTGATGAAAACGGCAGATTTGTTCATTCAAGAGTTGTAGGTCGTTACCGTGACGAGTTCGTAGAGTATTCTCCCGAAAGATTCGACTTCATGGATGTATCTCCTAAGATGGTTGTATCTGTTGCTACGGCTATGATTCCGTTCCTTGAAAACGATGACGCAAACCGTGCTCTCATGGGTGCGAACATGCAGCGTCAGGCAGTTCCGCTTCTCCGCAGTGAAGCTCCTATCGTCGGTACAGGTATGGAGTACAAGGCAGGTACAGACTCAGGCGTTTGTATCCTCGCTGAGGAAGACGGTATCGTTATGAGCGTTGACGCCCGTAACATTCGTGTACAGTATGACTCGGGCAGAGTTCAGGACTTTGAGGTTATCAAGTTCCTCCGCTCTAACCAGGGTACATGTATCAACCAGCGTCCTATCGTGTCAAGAGGACAGAGAGTTAAGAAGGGTGAAGTTCTCGCAGACGGTCCCGCTACCGAAAACGGTGAAGTTGCTCTCGGTAAGAACGCTCTTATCGGCTTTATGACATGGGAAGGTTACAACTACGAGGATGCTGTTCTTATCAACGAAAAAATCGTTCGTGATGATGTTTATACATCAATTCACATTGAAGAATATGACACAGAGGCAAGAGATACAAAGCTCGGACCCGAAGAGATTACAAGAGATATCCCGAATGTAGGTGAAGATGTTCTCAAGTATCTTGACGAGGACGGTATCATTCAGATCGGTTCTGAGGTTAAAGCAGGCGATATCCTTGTCGGTAAAGTAACTCCAAAGGGTGAAACAGAGCTTACAGCCGAGGAAAGACTCCTTCGTGCAATCTTCGGTGAAAAGGCAAGAGAAGTCAGAGATACATCTCTTCGTGTGCCTCACGGTGAATGCGGTACTGTTGTTGATGTTAAGGTGTTTACCCGTGCAGACAGCAGAAACGAACTCCAGCCCGGTGTAAACAAGGTTGTAAGAGTTTACCTTGCACTCAAGAGAAAAATCAGCGTAGGCGATAAGATGGCAGGTCGTCACGGTAACAAGGGTGTTGTTTCAAGAATTCTCCCAATGGAAGATATGCCGTTCCTTCCTGACGGTACTCCGCTTGACATCGTACTTAACCCGTTGGGCGTACCTTCTCGTATGAACATCGGTCAGGTGCTTGAAGTTCATCTTGGTATGGCGGCAAAGGCTCTTGGCTGGAAGATAATGACTCCTGTATTCGACGGTGCTCACGAGGCAGACATCAGAGAATGCTTCAAAATGGCTCAGCAGAATTATCTGGAGCATAAGGACGATGAGTTCACTCTCCACACAATGGACGAGGTCATCAACCCTAACGCACTGAGCATGAGCGAGGACGGCAAGTTCACTGTTTATGACGGAAGAACAGGCGAGAAGTTCGATAACAGAGTTACAGTCGGTTATATGTACTACCTGAAGCTCCACCACCTCGTAGACGATAAGATACACGCACGTTCAGTTGGTCCTTATTCACTGGTAACACAGCAGCCACTCGGCGGTAAGGCTCAGTTCGGTGGTCAGAGATTCGGAGAAATGGAAGTTTGGGCGCTCGAAGCTTACGGTGCTGCTTACACACTTCAGGAGATCCTTACAGTTAAGTCTGACGATACTGTGGGAAGAGTCAAGACATACGAGGCTATCGTTAAGGGACAGAATGTTCCTAAGCCTGGTGTTCCTGAGGCGTTCAAGGTACTTGTTAAGGAGCTTCAGTCACTTGGTCTGGATCTCAAGGTACTCAACATCAATAACGAGGAAATAGATCTTAAGCAGTCGTTTGACGAGGACGAGGAGCTTGTTCCACAGCCTGCTATCGAAGATCATATCGATTTCGGCGTTGACGAGGGCGATCTCGACGAGGGCTTCATGGCTGAAGACGAGAACGGCACTTCCGAACTGGAGGGCAGCGCAGCTTCCGACGAGTCTTATCTGTTCCTTAATGACGGTGAATAATTTTGCACAGTAACTAAATAAGCTGAGGTCAAAGGGCGGAAGGCTCCGCCCTTGCGACCGTTTCATATAGAAGTCGGCTGTTGCCGTGCTTCAAACTAAACAGGAAGAGGGTACTGCTGTTGGAATTCAATGAGTTTGCATCAATCAAGATCGGTCTTGCTTCGCCTCAGAAGATCCGTGAGTGGTCTTACGGCGTTGTTACCAGACCTGAAACAATAAACTATCGTACTCAGAAGCCGGAAAAGGACGGATTGTTCTGCGAAAAGATATTCGGACCTTCAAAGGACTGGGAGTGTCACTGCGGTAAATATAAGAAAATTCGCTTTAAAGGCAAAGTCTGCGAGCGCTGCGGCGTTGAGGTAACAAGAGCCAAGGTTCGTAGAGAGAGAATGGGTCACATCGAGCTTGCTGCACCTGTTTCTCACATTTGGTATTTCAAGGGAACTCCGTCAAGAATAGGACAGATGCTTGAAATATCACAGAAAAGACTTGAAGAAGTTCTTTACTTCACAAAATACATCGTTATAGATCCAGGTAACACTGAGCTTATCAAGGGTCAGCTCCTTACTGAAAAGGATTATAGCGAAATGCAGGAAAAGTATGACGAGGACGAGTTCAGAGCCGGCATGGGCGCTGAGGCTATCAAGGAGCTTCTTGAAGAGATCGACCTCGAGAAGCTTTCAGAAGAGCTTAAAGCTGAGCTGAAGGATCTTCCTGCGGGTCAGAAGCGTATCAAGCTTCTGAAAAGACTGGAGATCGTTGAGGCTTTCAGAACATCAGGCAACAGACCTGAGTGGATGATACTGGAGGCTATACCTGTTATACCACCTGATATCAGACCTATGGTACTGCTGGACGGCGGAAGATACGCAACCAGCGACCTTAATGACCTTTACAGACGTGTTATCAACAGAAATAACCGTCTTAAGAAAATGCTGGAGCTTGAAGCACCTGACATCATCGTTAGAAACGAAAAGAGAATGCTTCAGGAAGCTGTTGACGCACTTATCGACAACGGCAGACACGGCAGACCTGTTACAGGTCCTAACAACAGAGCATACAAGTCACTTTCAGATATGCTCAAAGGTAAGCAGGGACGTTTCCGTCAGAAC
>OHKC01000479.1_pt1 | contig 11512 bp, 8 predicted proteins | sample 1568761 | NCBI WGS metagenome assembly OHKC01 (sample SAMEA3879514, study PRJEB24766) | human gut metagenome | biome: human-associated habitat; feature: feces | place: USA | collected 1985/1987 | reverse complement strand
TAGTCCTGTACTAACTTAATGTTGGTACAGGCTTTTCTTGTATGGGGAGGAATTTTATGGCGAAACAAAGTTCAATTCAGTTAATGACAAAAGGAAGTATAGCCAAACAAATCATTGGCTATGCGATACCTATATTTATAGGGTATCTTTTTCAGCAACTATACAATACTGTGGATGCATTGATTGTGGGGAATTTTCTAGGACAGGATGCATTAGCGGCTGTTACAAGTGTTGGCTCATTAATTTTTTTGTTTGTTGGTTTTTTCAATGGTTTTGCGACAGGAGCAAGTGTCATTGTTGCCAATGCGATAGGTGCACAAGATGAGGATAGAACGAAAAAAGCGGTATATACAACAGCTACATTCGGGATTATCTTAGGGCTTATTATGACGGTGAGTGGATATGTATTAACAGATCAAATGTTGATATGGATGGGTTTGCCTAAAGAAGTGTTTGGCTTATCTTCCACATATTTAAAAATTTATTTTTTAGGCGGTTTTTCTTTAGTCTTGTATAACATGCTTGTGGGTATCATTCGTGCAGGAGGCGATGCCAAACATCCACTGTATTATTTGATTGTAAGTTCAATATTGAATGTGATTTTAGATGTTGTATTCATCACTGTGTTTAAAATGGGGGTTGCCGGTGCTGCCTGGGCAACAATCATTTCTGAATTTGCGAGTATGTTTTTGTGTGCTGTGCAATTGGCAAGAGAAGAAAGTATTTTGCATATTTCATGGCTACACTTAACTTTGGATTTTGAAAATCTTAAACAAATCTGTATCTATGGCTTACCTACAGGATTACAAGGTTGTGTCATTGATTTTGCGAATGTGATGATCCAGTCGTATATTAATTCGTTTGGTGCAGCAGCTATTGCAGGTATTGGTGCATATTCAAAGGTAGAAGGATTTATTTTCCTTCCTGAAATTTCTTTTTCGATGGCACTTACGACATTTGTTTCACAAAATGAAGGGGCAGGACAAAAGGAACGTTCTCGAAAGGGAATTTTATTTGGGCTTGCAGCATCACTACTTATGATTGAGTGTATGGGTGTTTTGATTTTCTTATTTGCGCCAACTTTTATTTCGTTCTTTAATCAAAATCCAGAAGTAATCAAAATTGGTGTAGATCGTGCGCGAATTTGTGCTTTCTTCTATATACTTTTAGGCTTTTCACATGTAGTTTCAAGTGTTTTAAGAGGGCTTGGACGTCCAGTGATGCCAATGGTGGTGATGCTAGTATGTTGGTGTGCTGTTCGTGTTGTTGTTTTAATGACAGTTGGGCAAAGTATACACAGTTTGTATTTAACGCATTGGCTATATCCAATTACGTGGGGATTAAGCTCGATTGTCTATATATTTGATCTAAGAAAATATAAATTATTCACTTCTAGAGAGCAACTTTCATGAAATACGGGTTGTCATTTGAGTTGATTTTAGGTATTATAATTCTGCAGAAGTGTTTTTCTGATTTTGGAGGTCTTACTTATGGTCTTAAGAAGATTTACCACAATTGATAGAGAAGAATTGCTTTTTTAAGCGTGCCTACTATAGGTGCGCTTTTTTTGTTTTGAAAGGAAGGTCATTTATGGAAACAAAGCGTGTTTTAATTGTGATGGGTTCTCGTTCAGACTTACCTAGTATGGAAGGCTGCATGAAACAATTAGACGATTTTCAAGTCGGATATGAAGTTCGTGTGTTAAGTGCTCACCGTACTCCAGAAGCTGTTTTGGAATTGTCAAAGACAGCGTGCGAACGTGGAATTCAGGTTATTATTGCGGCAGCTGGAGGAGCAGCACATTTAGCTGGAGTTTTAGCTAGCTCTACACCGTTGCCAGTTATTGGAATCCCTATTCAGACATCTGCTTTAGGTGGATTGGATTCATTATTATCAACAGTACAAATGCCTCAAGGAGTTCCTGTTGCGACTGTCGCAATTGGTAAATCGGGGGCAAGAAATGCAGCTATCTTAGCTTGTCAGATGATTGGACTTAATGATAAGTCATTACAGGATAAGATTGTTGAGTTTAAAAAAGAACAAGCACAAAAAGTATTAGAACAGTCAATTGTTGAATAAGGAGAAGGAAATGGATACTCGTATTTTTGTTCATAAAAAAGAACAGTTTCAGGTTGAAAGTGAATCATTAGCGGCTGAATTAAGACAATCTTTATCTTTAAAAGAAGATTTTGGTCTTACAAAATACAATTTATATGATATTTTTGATGCCGACGAAAATGATATTGAATTATTAAAGAAAAATGTTTGTAGCGAAGTTGTTACAGATGATGTATATGATTCTGTAGATTTAACAGGTAAATCATATTTGGCATATGAATTTTTGCCAGGTCAATATGATCAAAGAGCAGACAGTGCAATGCAATGTTTGATGCTTTTGAACAACAAACAAACAGTACGTATTCATTCAGGTACTTTATTAGTGTTCGCAAACCCAGTAGATGAAGAAACACTTAATAAAATCACACATTATATTGTTAACCCTGTTGAAGCACGTGTTAAAGACCTTTCTGTATTAGTGGATGATCAGGACGTTGAAGTAAAAGATGTTCCTGTATTAGAAGGATTTACAACAAAGACGAAAGAAGAATTAGATTCTTTACGTCAGACTTTAGGGTTGGCCATGTCTCAAGCGGACATTGAGCATGTTCAACGTTACTTCGAAAAAGAAGAAAAAAGAGATTGCACAATGACTGAACTACGTGTGTTAGATACATATTGGTCAGATCACTGTCGTCATACTACTTTTGAAACTGTATTAGATGATGTATGTTTCCATTTGGATACATTATCAGATGAGTTACAGGCTTCTTATGATAAATATTTAAAATTACGTCAGGAAGTTCATGGAAATCGTAAAGAAAAAACATTGATGGACATGGCTACTATCGCCGGCAAGTATCTTCGTAAACAAGGTAAACTTGATGATATGGAGATTACCGATGAAATCAATGCGTGCAGTGTAGAAATTACAGTGGATGTAGATGGAAAAGATGAACAATGGTTGTTGATGTTTAAAAATGAAACACATAACCACCCAACAGAAATTGAACCATTTGGTGGAGCAAGTACATGTATTGGTGGAGCAATTCGTGATCCATTATCAGGACGTAGCTATGTATATCAAGCTATGCGTATTACAGGGGCTGGAGATATCACAAAACCAATTAGTGAAACATTAGAACACAAATTACCTCAATCTAAGATTTCAAAAACCGCTGCTCAAGGTTATTCAAGTTATGGTAACCAAATTGGTTTGGCAACTACATTCGTAGATGAAATTTATGATGATGGCTATGTTGCGAAACGTATGGAAGTTGGTGCTGTTGTAGGTGCGGCTCCTAAATCACATGTTAAACGTGAAAAACCAGAAGCTGGCGATATTATCGTTATGATTGGTGGAGCTACTGGTCGTGATGGAATCGGTGGAGCTACAGGTTCTAGTAAAGAACATAATGAAACAAGTTTGGAAAAATGTTCAAGTGAAGTTCAAAAGGGAAATGCCTTGATTGAACGTAAATTACAGCGTTTATTTAGAAATCCTGCTTGTACAAAATTAATTAAAAAGGCGAATGACTTTGGAGCAGGTGGAGTTAGTGTTGCCGTAGGTGAACTTGCAGATGGTTTGAATATCAACTTAGATGCAGTTCCAGTTAAATATCAAGGTTTAGATGGTACAGAATTAGCTATTAGTGAATCACAAGAGCGTATGGCTGTATGTATCGAGGCTAAGGATTTTGAAAAATTCAAAGAAGAAGCATATAAAGAAAACTTAGAGGCTATCAAAGTTGCAGATGTAACAGATACAAATCGTTTAGTCATGAAATGGCGTGGGGAAACAATTGTTGATATGTCTCGTGCATTCTTGGATACGAACGGTGTTCGCCAGCACCAGATTGTTGATGTTTGCGAAAATGAATATGATGAACATCCATTTGATGCAGTAAACTCAGATTTAAATACAGTATTACAAGATGCGAATGTCGCAAGTCAAATTGGTTTGGCAGAAATGTTTGATGCTTCTATCGGTAAGAGTACAGTGTTGATGCCTTTTGGAGGTAAATATCAATTAACTCCTGAAGAAGGTTCTGTACAAAAATTACCAGTGCATGGAATGACAAACACATGTTCGGTTATGACATATGGATATGATCCAAAAGTATCTAAATATTCTCCATATTTAGGTGCTAGTTATTCAGTTGTTGAAGCATTAGCTCGTATTACAGCATTGGGTGCTGACTATAAGAAGTGTCGTTTATCAAATCAGGAATATTTTGAACATTTAGGTGCCGATGCACAAAAATGGGGACAACCATTTGAAGCTTTATTAGGTTTGATTGATGCTCAATTGGCATTTGAAACACCAAGTATTGGTGGAAAAGACTCTATGAGTGGAACATATAAAGATATTCATGTACCACCAACAGTGATTACATTTGCGGTAACAACAGCTAAAACAGATGATATTGTTTCGGCTTCATTTAAAAATCCTGGGGACTATGTATATTTAGTAAAGCATACGCCAGTTAAAAATAATGTTCCAAACTATGAACAATTAAAAGAAAATTTTGAAACGGTTCATAAATTAATGCAAGAAAAGAAAATTGTTGCGGCAAGCACAATTAAATTTGGTGGTCTAGGTGCAACTACTGCGAAAATGGCATTTGGATCTAAAGTTGGTGTTGCGATCAGCACAGAAGAAGATGTATATGGATTCAATTTGGGTTCAATGATCGTGGAAGCTACAGAAAGCATTCAAGATGAACATTTAGAATTGATTGGTATTTTAAATGATGATTCTAAGATTGTATTAAATGATGAAACCGTTGAAATTGAAGATGCATTAAAGGCTTGGACAAAGCGTTATAGTGAAATTTATCCAATGATCGTGGATGAAGGAAAAGATACTTTAGAAACTCCATTAAATGATGCAGAAGTACCAATGTCTAAGGAAGTTGTGGAAAAGCCAAAAGTAATTATTCCTATTTTCCCTGGACAAAACTGTGAATTTGATACAACAGCTAAGTTTGAACGTGCTGGTGCTGAAGTTAAACAAGTTGTATTTAATAACTTAACTGTAGAAAACATTCAAAAGAGTATCGAAACTTTAGCCAAAGAAATTAGTACAGCACAAATCTTAATGATTGTTGGTGGATTTAGTAGTGGTGATGAACCAGATGGTTCAGGTAAATTTATTGCGAATGTATTAAGAAATCCAAAGATTGCACAAGCAATTGATACAATGCGTGCAAATGATGGTTTGATTTTAGGTATCTGTAATGGATTCCAGGCATTGATCAAATCTGGATTATTGCCTTATGGTGATATTGAAAAATTGGATGCGGAAAATCCAACATTATTTAGAAATAATATCAATCGTCACGTTTCTCATATTGCACGTACTCGTATTACAAGTAATGCTTCTCCTTGGCTTGCAGGTATGAAAGCTGGAAGTGTATATTCAGTTGCTGTTAGTCATGGTGAAGGTAAATTTGTTGCGAGTGAAGAAGTATTGAATAAGTTGATTGAAAATGGTCAGGTTGCAACACAGTATGTAAATGAAAAGGGTGTTCCAACAATGGATGGAAAAGACAACTTAAATGGTTCAAGCATGGCTATCGAAGGTATCTTCTCTGAAGATGGTAAGATCTTTGGTAAGATGGGTCACAGTGAGCGTTATGAAAAAGGCTTGTTCCAGAATATTGCTGGAAATAAAGACCAAGATATTTTCGCAAATGGTGTTCGTTATTTTACACATAAGCAGGTGAAGTAGAATGACGTTGAAAAAAGTAGTTCAAGATTCTTCTGGGATTGTTGGCTTGTTCAATGTAGAACAAGCCGCCCAGAATATCTATTTAGCAATGCATGCCATTCAGCATCGAGGACAAGATGGTGTTGGATTAGCAATTAGTGATGGAGAAAATGTTGTTTGTAAGAAGGGATTAGGCTTATTGTCGGAGAATTTAAAACAAGATACGTTAAATTCTTTAGAGGGGAATATTGCGATTGGTCAGCTTCGAATGGCAACAAAAAATGATTCTCAATTAGAAAATGTTCAGCCGATTATGGTGCGCAGTCACCAAAGATATTTTGCGGTTGTATCAAGTGGGATGATCACGAATGCGATTTCTTTAAGAACGAAATTAGAAAATGAAGGATTGATCTTTCAAGGAACAAGTGATTCAGAATTATTAGCACATTTGATTCAGTTGAATCCAGGTTCTTTTGAAGAAAAAATTGCGAAAGCTTGTCGTATGATGAGTGGTGCTTATACATTCATGGTTGTCACAAAAGACAGTTTGTACGTAGTAAGAGATCCTCATGGTATTCGCTCTTTATATATTGCCAAGGTAGATGAAGGATATTGTATCAGTAGCGAAACTTGTTCGTTCCCAATTCTTGGTGGAGAATTTATTCGTGAAGTAAATCCAGGTGAATTGATTTGTTTCAATTGCGAAGGTATGAAGTCTAGTCAGATTATTGAAGAAACAGAAACGAAGGCTTGTGCTTTAGAGTATGTATATTATTCTAGACCGGACAGTGTTCATAATGGTTTAACGGTTCATGAAGTAAGAAAACAATGTGGTTATTATTTAGCTAAAGAAGAGAATATTGAAGCGGATATCGTTGTTGGTGTTCCTGATTCAGCTTTAAGTGCAGCGGCAAGTTTTGCCAGAACATTGAATGTACCATATGAAACAGGATTGATTAAAAACCGTTATATTGGTTCTACATTTATTCGTCCGACAGAACAACAAAGAATGCAAGGTATGCGTGTTCGTTTAAATGCGATCAGTTCGGTTGTTAAAGATAAAAGAGTTTATTTAGTAGATGATAGTGTTGTGAAAGGTTTTACATCACGTCGAATTTGTCAATTATTAAAAGAGGCAGGCGCAAAAGAAGTGCACTTACGTATAGCTTCGCCAATGTTGAAATATCCTTGTTTATACGGAGCGGATTCAACGGCACAAAAAGATTTGGCGGCATTTAACTATACAGTAGATGAAATGGAACAATTGTTCCAGGTGGATTCATTGCGTTTCTTAAGTGTTGAAGACTTTAAAAAGTGTGTGCCTGAAACAAGCTGTTTAGCTTGTTGTACAGGTGAATATCCAGAAGATTTACAAGATTATAAAGATGAGGTAAAGGAGTAGAGTATGGCAGAACATTATGCAGCAGCAGGCGTTAGTTTAGAGGCAGGATATAAATCTGTTGAATTGATTAAGGAGCATGTTAAGAAAACAATGCGTCCAGAAGTATTAGGAGGACTTGGTGGTTTCTCTGGTGCGTTTTCATTATCTAAAATTAAAGATATGGAAGAGCCAGTGTTGCTTTCTGGTACGGATGGTTGTGGAACAAAAGTTAAACTTGCGATGGTTATGAATAAGCATGACACAATTGGTATTGATGCTGTCGCAATGTGTGTGAATGATATCGCATGTGCAGGTGGAGAACCACTATTCTTCTTAGATTACATCGCATGTGGAAAGAATGTTCCAGAAAAAATTGCGGACATTGTGAAGGGTGTGTCTGAGGGTTGTTTACAATCTGAAGCTGCTTTGATTGGTGGAGAAACGGCAGAACATCCAGGTTTAATGCCAGAAGAAGATTATGATTTAGCAGGTTTTGCCGTTGGCGTATGCGATAAAAAAGATATGATTACTGGTAAGGATCTAAATGTAGGAGATGTGTTAATTGGGCTTCCTTCAACAGGTGTTCACAGTAATGGTTTCTCATTGGTTCGTAATGTATTTGATATTACAGAAGAATCATTAAATACATATTATGATGAATTAGGTAAAACTTTAGGAGAGGCATTATTGGCTCCTACAAAAATTTATGTAAAAGCATTAAAGCATATTAAAGCATCGGGTATTACATTAAAAGCTTGCAGCCACATCACAGGTGGTGGATTCTATGAAAACGTACCTCGTATGTTAAAAGAGGGTATGGGTGTTGAAATTGATACAAAGGCATTCCCAAAACCTCCAATTTTTGATTTGATTCAAAAAAATGGAGATATTTCTACGAAAGAAATGTACAACGTATTTAATATGGGACTTGGCTTTGTGATGGCTGTGGATCCATCAGATGTTGAAAAAGTTCAAGCTGCCTTAAATGAAATCAATGAACCTAGCTATGTGGTTGGTAAAGTAACTGAAACAGGACAGGTAGATGTCCAATGGTAAATATTGCGGTATTTGCGAGTGGTTCAGGTACTAACTTTGAAACAATCTTGTCACATATTGAAGATGGTTCTTTGCATGTGAATTGTGCATGCTTGATTGCGGATAAAGAAAATGCGTATGCTAGAGTTCGTGCGCATAATCATGGAGTAGAAGAGTTTTATTTTAATCCAAAGGGATATGATGGTAAAGCGGGTTATGAAACGGCTATTTTAGAAGTATTAAAAGAAAAAAAGGTAGATTTGATTGTATTGAGTGGATATATGCGTTTCATTGGACACACTTTGTTGAGTGCTTATCCAAATCGCATTATCAATTTGCATCCAGCTTATTTACCTGAATTTCCAGGAGCTCATAGTATTGCGGATGCATATGAGGCAAAAGTAGCACAAACCGGAGTTACTGTTCATTTCGTAGACGAAGGGGTGGATACAGGACCTATCATTCGTCAAGAAAGAGTAGCTATCGATCCATCTTGGGATTTAGAAACATTAGAATCGCATGTACATGCGATGGAATATGATTTGTTCTGGCAAGTCATTGAACAAGTCGCAAAAAGTATAGAGGAGGAAAAATAATGAAGCGAGCATTAGTAAGTGTATCCGATAAAACTGGTTTAGTTGAATTTGTACAAGGATTAGTAGATTGTGGATATGAAATCATTTCTACTGGAGGAACAAAAAAAGCCCTTGAGGCAGCTGGAATTCATCCAATTGGAATCAGTGATGTGACTGGTTTTCCAGAAATTATGGATGGTCGTGTGAAAACTTTACATCCAAAAGTTCATGGTGCATTACTTTGTGTTCGTTCAAACCCAGATCATGTACGTCAATTACAAGAATTAGGAATTGAGTATATTGATTTGGTTTGTGTGAACTTATATCCTTTCAAAGAAACTGTGTTAAAACCTGGTGTTACACACGAAGAAATTATTGAGAATATTGATATTGGTGGCCCAAGTATGCTTCGTAGTGCTTCTAAAAACTATCAAAGTATTCCAGTTCTTTGTGATCCAAAAGATTATGATAAAGTTCTTGAAGAAATTAGAGAAAACCAAGAAACAACATTGGAAACGCGTGAGCGTTTAGCTGCAAAAGTATTCCGTCATACAGCTCGCTATGATGCGATGATCGCAGATTATTTAACGAAGAAAACACATGAAGAATTCCCAGAAAGTATGACAATTACTTTTGATAAGGTTCAAGACTTGCGTTATGGTGAAAACCCTCATCAAAAGGCTGCTTTCTATAAGGGCATGAATCCTCAATATTCTTTGGCAAATGCGACTCAGCTTCATGGTAAAGAATTGTCTTACAACAATATTCAGGATGGAAATGCGGCTATTGAAATCTTAAAAGATTTTGAAGGTCAATATGCAGCTGTAGGTGTTAAACACATGAATCCATGTGGAGTTGGTATTGGTGAAAATATTGAAGCGGCTTGGGATAAAGCTTATGAGGCTGACTCAATTTCGATTTTTGGTGGTATTGTAGCGTTGAACGCAAAGGTTGAAAAGGGATTGGCAGAAAAATTATCTAAGATTTTCTTGGAAATCATTATTGCGCCAGACTTCTCTGACGAAGCGTTGGAAATCTTAACTCGTAAGAAAAATATTCGATTAATGAAATTAGATACTAGCTTATCTGTTTCAAGTGCGCTAAAATATACAAATGTTAACGATGGTCTATTGGTTCAAGAAATGGATCAACATATAATTAACGAGGAAGATTTAAAATGTGTAACAAATCGTAAACCAACTGCAGAAGAAATCAAACAATTGTTGTTTGGATGGAAAGTTGTTAAACATGTAAAATCAAATGCGATCGTATTGGTAAAAAATGATATGACAGTTGGTGTTGGTGCTGGTCAGATGAATCGTGTCGGTGCTGCAAAGATTGCAATCGAACAAGCAGGAGAAAAAGCAAAGGGTTCAGTTTTAGCAAGTGATGCATTCTTCCCAATGCCAGATACTGTACAGGAAGCTATCAAAGCGGGTGTTACTGCAATCATTCAGCCGGGTGGATCGATTAAAGATCAACTTTCAATTGATGAGTGTAATGAACATGGTATAGCAATGGTATTTACAGGAGTTCGTCATTTTAAACATTAATATAAAAGAGTCTGAATAGACTCTTTTTCATAGTTTGGAAGGGTCTATTTATGGATAAGAAAAATAAAATCGTAATCATTTCTTTATTATCTATTCTATTAATTGCACTCTGTATGTTTGCCTCTGAAATGAGCAGTACAAAAAAGAAGGCATTTACATCTGTGAGTGAAATAGAGGAAGATCAAAGTACAGAAGTAAAAAATGAAGATAACAGTAAATATATAGATATGGCTTTAGCAAAGGAAATTGAAGCATATTTCCAAGAAAATAATATTGATCATGAGAGTGTGTCATATTGTATTACAGATTTGAAACATAATATAAAATACAGTATGAATGAAAAGGATGAGTTTATTGCAGGTAGTATATATAAGCTTCCTTTGGCCATGTTATATTATGATAAAGTGAATAGTGGTGATTATACTATGGAATCAACTTTACCATATAGTGGTTATATGCATGAGGATGCGGGTGTTATTAGTTCAAATTATATAATTGGAAGTCAAATACCATTAAGTGAATTATTGGATGCAGCAATTGTTTATTCGGATAATGATGCGGGTCATATATTGTTTGAAAATCTAGGCGGATGGGAAGAATACAAAGAAGCCATGACGAAGTATACAAGTTCAATTAGTGATAATTATTATTCAGAGGACAATGTTTCAACTGCTAATACAATGAATGATGTAATTACTTATTTATATGCTCATAAAGATGAGTATCAAGAATTGATAGACAATATGAAAAAAGCAGAGCCAGGAGAGTATTTAGATCGAGATATTCAACAGGGTATGCCTCAAAAATATGGTATGTATGATTATGCTTTGAATAGTGTCGGCTTTGTAGAATGCGAAACACCATATAGTATAGTTGTATTAACAAGTTTAGGTGATAAAGGTGCCGATGTCATGGCAAAAATTAATAGCATTGCATATGAACATTTTAAATAAGGTCGAAGGGGGCCTTATTTTTTTTAAAAATGGTGATGTAAGCGCATACAGTAAAAAAAGTAAAAAAAGTCAAAAAAACATTTGACGAAGAGGGAAGTATTTGGTAATATAGATGAGCACTGCTGAGGTGCACATGATCTTTGAAAACTGAACAGGAAATAAAATACAAACTAAAACGTCAATTTCGAAAAAACAAACAATTGTAAAGAAAGATGTCAGAGACATCTAAGAGCTAAATCAAATGG
>OHKC01000469.1_pt1 | contig 11719 bp, 9 predicted proteins | sample 1568761 | NCBI WGS metagenome assembly OHKC01 (sample SAMEA3879514, study PRJEB24766) | human gut metagenome | biome: human-associated habitat; feature: feces | place: USA | collected 1985/1987 | reverse complement strand
CCCTTCACCCTTGACAGCAAGCCCGCAACCGGCGACTACAAGGAATTCATCCTCGGCGAAAACCGCTATGCGGCTCTCAAGCAGCAGTTCCCCGAAGAGGCAGCAACGCTGTTTGCACGCGCAGAGCAGGAAGCAAAGGATAAGTACGACTACTATAAGAAACTCAACGACATGGAATAATCGCAGCCAAATGCGATTGACGAAGGCGGGATGATTCTGCCCGGCATAATTGCACAACGGCAAAAGATGCCCGCCGTCGGCAGTTGAGTTCAAAATAATAAGAACGAGCTTCCTCCGCACCCCCTAAATGCTGAAGGGGAATCATGAAACGGAAACGAATCATGAGTGCGGGGGAGCTTTTTTTCAATTGAACGGAGCAGAAATTTTCAATTGAACGGAGCAGAAATTCAAAAGATAAACGGATATTGATTGGAAGCGGACGGATCAAAAAACAGCTTTTCGAAACAAAAGTCGAAAAGCTGCCGCTAATGAGCATAATTTGTAATTGAAGAATATCAGCCGTTCATAATTTTTTCTGTTAAATCGTCAACGGTCTTTTTGAGTTTTGCATCGGTCTCGATGCTTTTTTCGATTTGTTCACAGGCATACATAACGGTTGAGTAATGCCGGCCGCCGTAGAACGCACCGATTTCGGGGAAAGACGATTCGGTGAGAATCCTTGTAAGATACATTGCGATCTGCCGCGGATAAGCAATGCGGCGTTCGCGCCGACCGGCTTCCATCTCGGCAGGACTTACCGAATAAAAATCGCAGACAACGCGGCGGATAAGTTCCGGCGTTACGGTGCGCTGCTTGCTGCCGGAAACGTAATCCTTAAGGACGTTTTCGGCAAGAGAAGCGGTAATGGGCTTGTTGATGAATTTTGCATAAGCAAGCACGCGGTTCAGACTGCCTTCAAGGTCGCGGATGTTGGAATAAACCCGTTCCGCAACAAGGCCGAGAACTTCATCGCTGACGTCAAGATTCTCCTGAGTTACCTTGCGGCGAAGGATTGCAAGCCGTGTTTCAAAATCCGGGGGCTGAATATCAGTGATAAGTCCCCAGCCGAAGCGCGTCCTCAAACGCTCTTCAAGGATGGGAATATCCTTGGGCGGTTTATCGGAGGTTATGATGATCTGCTTGTCCGCATCGCGAAGGTCATTGAATACGTTGAAAAATTCCATTTCGGTTGCATCTTTGCCCGCGATGAATTGAATATCATCGATAAGAAGCACATCAAGATAGCGGTATTTCTCGCGAAGGCTCGTGCGCTCCTTGCGTGCAATGGACTGAACAACATCGTTGGTGAAATTCTCACTTGAAATGTAAAGGATTTTGTAATCCGGATGTTCGCCGTGAATAAAGTGCCCGATTGCGTGCATAAGATGCGTTTTCCCAAGCCCCACGCCGCCGTAGATATAGAGCGGGTTATAAGCCTTTGAAGGGTTTTCCGCAACGGCAAGCGCAGCCGCATAGGAGAAACGGTTGGATTCACCGGTCACAAAAGTGTCAAAGGTGTATTTGGGAATCAAGGTTGGGCAATCGTTGCGGACCGTTACGGGCTTTACAAAATCGGGAGAAGCCTCGGCAACATCGTCATCGAGGGGCGTTTCGCGGGTCGTGAAGCGCACATGCAGCTCGCAGCCGCAGGATTCACGGATGCTTTTTTCAACCATGGGCGTGTAGAACCGCTCAAGGGTGCTTCGATAAAGCTCATCCTCCGTTTGGAGAACAAGCGTTGTGTCTCCCTCGATCCTGAGGGGAACCAGCGTCGCTATCCACGTGTTGTAACTCGCGTCCGTCATTTCGCTCTTAAGCGCGGCAAGAGCCTTTGACCATATAACAGATGCCGATAACAAAGATTGCCTCCCAACCGTTGCGAAAACACCGGAGCATCGTCAAAACAGTGCCCGGGTGCTTTTGCACAATGAATATTACCCGTATTTAAGCCTGATACCGATCATCGCCTGCTTGGTTTCGGCATTTCGACGCGGAACGCATTAATGCGGAACGCAGTACGCACGGTGCAGCAAAAGCATTAATACAAAGCGTGACAAATGAAGCATTGCTTTCATAGGGTGGACTAATATAATAACAAATTTGCAAAGATTTCGCAAGGCTTCATTGTGGATAATTTTTTCCGATTTGTACCGTTTTTTTTAAAAAAGCACCAGATATTGTGGAAAAAACGAGCATTATATTAGATATACTTTAAAAAAGAGAATAATATTCGAAATTTGCGGCAAAAAACGAGTTTGGGCAGGCATTTCCCGGGAAATATCTTTCGGTTTCCGTGTGCCGCCGCGGTGCCGTGCGGTTAGATGCGTCTTGAAACAGCCTGTTCACAAAATGTTTACAAAAAATTTAATTTCGGTACTTTCCAATAAGCTGCAATTGGTGTATAATAACTCCAAATCCGGTAAATTTCACAGATTCCTCCAATCGGCGCGTTGATGCCTGCAATCAGCATGGTGATTTCTGTAATCAGCATGGCGCCGTGAGCGGAACAAAAATCGGAAAGGATGAAAAAATGGAAAGAAAAACAAATAAAAAAAGCAGCGCGCTGCCTGTCATTATCCTGCTTGCGGTCATCATTGCGGCGGGAGTGGCTGCGTTCTTTTTGCTGAGAGGCGAAAAGTTCCTCGGCGGAAGGAAGGATATTACGATTACCGAAGCGGTAACGACAAACACGAACGGAATTACCGATCCGGAGCTTGGAAATCCGGATTGGATTGAGCTGTGCAATCCGACGGATGCGGCAATGGATATTTCAAACTATGCCCTCGGAGTCGGCAATGAGGAGGGCGGAAGGTTCATCTTCCCGTTGTTTACTTTAAGGATCGCGGAGTTTCAACAACAGGAAAACTTGTTGCGGGCGGCGATCTTGCGGCGGCGGGAGAGACCGTGACGCTTTACAACACTGCGGGAGAGGTTGTCCATAAGGTTGATATTCCCGAACTTCCGGCGAATATTTCTTATGCCATGGATTCCGCGGGTCATTTCGGCTACGCAAAAGTTCCGACACCCGGAGCGGAAAACAGCACTGCAATTTCCAAAACACTTGACGGAGCACAAAACATCGAAGCTCCGAAATCACTCATCGTAAATGAAGTTCTGCGCGGCGAGAACGGCTTTGTTGAGGTTCGCAACAATTCCTCAAAGACGATTCAGCTTCATGACTTCTACCTTTCCGACAATGCGGACAAGGTCAACAAGTGGCGGTTCCCGCAGCAGACGCTTGAACCCGGTGCGCTCGCGGCTGTGAACCTTTGCGGTTCCGCGTATGCAGGCTCTGCAACGGCGGACGGTGAAGAGGGAAAACTGCTCTTCAATGCCAACTTCAAGCTTAACACCGAGGAAAACACCGTTTATATTGCGGGTTCCGGCGGGAATATAATCGATACATTCACCTTTGATATGAATATGCCCGGCGCGGTTGCGGCAGTACGCACGGCAAAGGGCGTTGAATACACAGGCACGGCAACAAAATGTGCCGAAAACAGTGATTCCGCATTTGCCGAGATCACATGGACGGATATGGATTCAAGCGACGTGCTGAGAATCAACGAATTCCTGCCGAAAAACAAATTCGATATTACAGACGGCGACGGTGACCGCAGCGAGTGGGTTGAGCTTTACAACAGCGGAAGCGAGCCTGTTTCGCTCCTCGGCTACTATCTTTCGGACAACAGCGCAGAGCGCGACAAGTGGGCATTGCCCGATATCACTCTCGGCGGCGGTGAGTATTTGATCGTTTTCCTTTCCGGCAAGGACAGGACGGACGGAGAAATGCACGCCTCGTTCAGCATTTCCGACACTGATGAAGGCATATTCCTTTCAAACTACAACGGAATGCGTTCTGACAGCCTGCTGCTTCCTTCCGAATTGAGCGAGAATGTTTCAATCGGCAGAGGGGAAAACGGCGAGGTTCTGTATTATGCACGTCCGACGCCTGCGGCAGCAAACACGGCGGCAGGTTTTGCGGAACCCATGGGCGTGGGGGGGTTCAACCCCTCCTCCGTTTACATCAACGAAGTTTGCGCGGTAACAACGCCGCGCAGCGGGGAGATGGACTGGGTCGAATTCTATAACGGCGGCGATGAAAGCGTAACGCTCACAGGCTGGCATATCAGCGACAGCAAGCGTGAACTGCAAAAGTTTGAGCTTTCGTTCATTACGGTTCCCGCAAAGGGTTATGCGGTGCTCAGCTGCTCCGGCAGCATTTCCGATGCCGCACCGACGGTTGCACCGTTCAGCGTATCGGGCAGCGGTGACGGGCTGATTTTGACATCTGCCGACGGAACTGTCATAGACTATTTTGAAACGGGTGCAACCCGACTGGGCGTTACAAGCGGCAGGCAGACCGGCGGCGGGAGCGGTGACCGCGTTTTTTTTACGCAGGCGACCAAGGGCAGCGAAAACCCCGATGTTTGCTACCTTTCCTATGCGGCGAACGCCGTTTTTTCAAATACCGAACTTTATCACAGCGAGCCTTTTTCGCTTGAGATAAAAACGCAGAATGCAGACGGTGTGATAAGGTACACCACCGACGGCAGCAAGCCGACCGAGCAGAGCACGGAGTATACAGGTGCAATAACGATTTCTTCAAATACGGTTATTCGCGCTGCAACCTTTGTTTCGGGCATGATGCCGAGTGATGTTGCAACTGCAACTTATCTTTTTGAAACGCCGCACAGCGTGCCGGTTGTGACGCTTGCAATGAACCAAAAAGATTTTGACGATGTTTATGCTGTCAGCAGTCCGTTCGTTCCGGTTGTTGAACGGGAGGGGCATATACAGTATTTTGAAAAAGACGGAAGCCTTGGAGTTGAAACCTCCGCCGGCATTCGCGTTTCCGGTGCGTCAACCCGGCGTTATCCGCAAAAGTCCCTTGCGCTCATGTTTCGCTCCGGCTACGGAAGAAAGACCGTTACCTATCCTTTCTTCGGAAACGATTATATCAAGACTTTCGGTTCGCTCGTGCTTCGCAATGCGGGTCAGGACTGCCTGAATACCCGCATTCGCGATTCTTTCACAAGCACCGCCGTTCTCGATATGAACATCGATTCGTCCGCGGCAACTTTCTGCGCGGTTTATATCAACGGCCGTTACTGGGGGTTGTATGACCTTAAGGAGAACATGAACAAGGATTACCTTGCTGCGCATTACGGCGTTGATGAGGACACTGTAAACATTATAAAGCGCAACACCGTTGAGCTTGCGGGCAGCAATGCGGATTTTCTCCGCGTCAGAAGCTACGTTGTTCAACAGAATGCAAGCGGCGCAAACGTTGTTGTACCTTTGACGGCGGAACGGTATGCGGAATTTACAAAATGGGTGGATGCCGAGTCCATTGCGGATTATCTGATTGCAAGGGAATACTTCCCCGATGCAGATATGTTCAACCAGAAGTATTGGCGCACAACGGACTATAAGGTGCGCTGGCGTGCGATATTCTATGATTCCGATTTCGCTCTCAGTTCCGAGCGCGGCGATGTTCTCGGGCATTATTTCAACGTTGTCGGTGTTCCGAGTGCGGACGGTTCATTGAGCCAAATGGATCTTTACTGCGGACTGCGTTCCAATGAAGAATGGAGCGACTACTTCATAACGCGTTATATATATGTTACGAAGTACTATTTGAATAACGACAGACTGCTGCCGCTTTTTGATTCCATGGTGGACACGATTCAACCTGAAATGGACAGGCAAATTGCCCGCTGGGGACGCCCCGAATCCCGCAGCCATTGGGAAAACGAAATTTCAAAACTGCGCAGTATGCTTGCTGCCCGCCCGCAGTACGCAAAGCAGTGCCTGCAATACAATTTTAAGTTGTCCGAGGCACAATATGCGGAATATGAGGCAAAGGCGGATGAAATGTTCAATCAGAACGGCGGAGTTTTTAAGTAAGCTCACGTGAAGCGAAATGCAGACTGCATATTTTCACGGATTTGGTTCCGCATGAGTTTTTGATGACGGGATTCATGCGGAACACACAGAAAAAATATAGATTTTAATTTTTGCATCGAAAAGGTTTTAGCAAAAAAGAGAGGGCAATATGAAGATTATCATTGTCGGCGGAGGCAAAGTCGGGCACCAAATCGGAAAAAAACTGACAAATGAAAAGCACGATGTTGTTATAATTGATGACGATCCGGATGTGCTTGCACGCATATCCGACGAAATGGATGTTTTTTGCGTTGAAGGCAACGGTGCGGATTATAAGGTTCAGAGCGAAGCAGGTGCGGGGTCGGCCGATATTTTGATTGCAGCAACGGCGCATGACGAAATCAACATGCTTTGCTGCCTTATTGCACATAAACTGGGCGCAAAGCACACGATCGCCCGCGTTCGCGACCCGGAATACACCGTTCAGCTTGACTTTTTAAAGGACGAATTGGGGCTTTCAATGGCGATTAATCCGGAGCTTGCCGCAGCGGATGAAATTGCAAGGCTTTTGCGTATTCCGAGTGCGCTCAATGTTGAGCTTTTTGCACGCGGGCGCGTGGAGCTTGTCGAGTTCCGCATCGGTGAGGGAAATCCGCTTATCGGCCTCTCGCTCATGCAGATTTATAAAAAATACCAGATAAAAATTCTTATTTGCGCCGTTCAGCGCGGAACCGAGGTAATTATTCCGAACGGCGAATTTGAGCTTAAACAGGGAGACAGACTGCATATCACGGCGTCTCATGAGGAGATGGCGCGGTTTTTCCGCACTGTTTATCCCGATAAAAAGCGTAAAGTGAAAACGGTTATGGTCTGCGGCGGAAGCAGGATTGCATACTACCTTTCGCTTGCGCTGTCGAAAGTCGGCGTGCAGGTGAAAATAATCGAAAGCAATCCGCGGCGCGCTGAACAGCTCAGCGAGGATTTGGACAGTGCGTTGATAATCTGCGGCGATTCGACCGACCACGATCTTTTGATTCAGGAGGGCATAAACAGCGTTGATGCTTTTGTATCGCTCACAGGTATGGACGAGAACAACATCATAAGCGGACTTTTTGCAAAGTGGCAGGGCGCAGGACGCGTCATTGCAAAGGTGAACAACGAAGGTCTTTGCAGCATCGTTCCGGAAAACGAGCTCGATTGCATAATTTCGCCCAAAACGATAACGGCGAACCAGATTTTGACGTTCGTCCGTGCAATGGACTGCAGCCCCGAGGGCAGCAATGTGGAAACCGTTCATCAAATGGTGGGCGGCAAGATCGAGGCGATTGAGTTTTCCGCAAAGGGCAATCATCCGATGTACGGGCGGCCGCTCAAGGAACTGAAGCGCAGCCTTCACAAGGATTTGCTCATTGCCTGCATTGTCCGCGGCGAAAAAACAATAATCCCGGGCGGCGATGACTGCATAAAAGCAGGGGATCGGGTAATTGTTGTTACAAAGCATATACTGTTTAACGATCTGACGGATGTATTGACGGGGAACCTTCAGTAAAAAGACGGAGATTCTTTGCAGCGTGACTGACCGGTTTACGGAAATAAGCGTGCTTACAACGTGGGGTAATAAAAATGAATTTTCGCCTTGTTTTAAATATGCTCGGCAAGATTTTGCTGATAATGGCGGCACTGATGCTCCTGCCTGCCGTGGTTTCGGTATGCAGCGGCGGCACGGATCTTTTGGCAATTCTTGCTTCCGCAGCAATAACGGCGGCTGTCGGCGGCGGTATGCTGCTTTTGAAACCAAAGGACACGACCTTTTTTGCAAAGGAGGGCTTCGTTGTTGTTGCGCTTGCATGGGTAGTAATGTCCCTGCTCGGCGCACTGCCGTTCATGTTCGGCGGGGTTTTCACAAATTACATGGATGCAGTTTTTGAAACGGCCTCCGGTTTCACAACAACGGGCGCAACCGTGCTTTCGGGCGGCATATCCGCAATCCCGCACGGCATAGGCTTTTGGCGGTGCTTCATCATATTCATCGGAGGTATGGGTGTTCTTGTTTTTGTAATGGCTGTTTTGCCGCTTTCAAAGGAACGCTCAATGTACCTGATGCGCGCGGAAGTTCCCGGGCCGAGCGTCGGCAAACTGGTTGCAAAGGCAAAGGACACCGCGCTCATTCTGTATTCAATTTATTTCGCATTAATGGTGCTGATGGCTGTGATGCTTCTGTTCGGGGGAATGAACGTTTATGAGGCATTCACAACTGCGCTTTCAACCGCGGGCACGGGCGGCTTCATGGTTTATGACGCCGGTTTCATCGGGCTTTCGCCGTACCTTCAAACGGTCACGACCGTGTTCATGCTGCTGTTTGCTGTCAACTTCAACCTTTATTATTATATTTTAATGCGCAGAATCGGCGACGTGACACATAATGAGGAGCTGCGCTGGTTCCTCGGCATATTCTTTGCCGCCGTGCTGACGATGACGGTTGCAAACATCGGGCAATTCGGCTCGTTCGGCGAATCACTGCACCATACGGCGTTCAATGCCGCTTCGGTGTACAGCACAACGGGCTTCGCCAGTATTGATTTCGACAAATGGACGACAATTTCAAAATGCATAATGCTGCTGTTGATGGTTTGCGGCGGCTGCACGGGCTCAACGGCCGGCGGAATCAAGACTTCCCGCGTTGCAATTTTGGTTAAAAACGCGTTCAATGAGCTTCGCCGCTTTGCTCACCCGAAATATGTCCGTTCGCTGAAACTGGACGGAAAAGTTGTTTCGGAGCCTGTCGTTCGTTCGGTCACGGTTTATTTTTCGGTTATAATCGGAATAATTATCGTTTCCATAATACTTGTTTCGGCAAACGGTTTTGATTTTGAATCCTCATTATCGGCGGTTTTTGCCTGCATTTTCAATATCGGACCCGGATTCCACGCATTCGGACCGACGGCGAGTTTTGCTCCGCTCAGCAATTTTTCAAAGTTGGTGCTGACTTTTGACATGCTTGCGGGCAGGCTCGAACTTTGGCCGCTGCTGCTGCTTTTTGTGCCGTCAACATGGAAAAAACGTGCGGTATACAAATAATCAACGGTAACGGAAACAAAAACATTGCAAACGGAAAGGAATTGGGTTTGAAAATTTTTCTTGTCGCAAGTGAATGTGTCCCGTTCATAAAAACGGGCGGATTGGCGGATGTTGTGGGCGCACTGCCTGCTGCGCTGAAAAAGCTCGGGGCGGAGGTTTCCGTTCTGATTCCGAAATACAGCATGATTCCGCAGCAATTCCGCAAAGAAATGCAGCATATTACGGACTTTTCGATTCAGCTCGGCTGGCGAAAGCAATATGTCGGCGTTGAGAAAATCCACCGTGAAGGTATCGATTTCTACTTTGCGGACAACGAGTTTTATTTTAAACAGGATTATGTTTATTCAAGCGGCGATTTCGAGGCGGAGCGTTACTGCTGGTTTTCGAAAGCGGCACTTGAAATAATGCAAAAGCTGGATATTGTGCCGGATATCATTCACCTGAACGATTGGCAAACGGGCATGATTCCGCTGCTGCTTCGGGAGCAATATTCCACATTGCCGGAATTCTCCCGCGTTAAAACGGTGTTCACGATTCACAACCTCCGCTATCAGGGGTTGATGAACCCGATGCTTGTGAATGATTTGCTGAGCCTCGGGCAGAATGCACTGGCGCAAATCGAGTACTATTGCAATATCAACTGCATGAAGGCGGGGATCATCTATTCCGATGCGGTCACGACCGTAAGCCCGACTTATGCAAAGGAGATCTGCACTCCACGCTGCGGCGAAACTCTGGATGGGCTGCTGCGGCATAAACACATTGCGGGAATCCTGAACGGCATTGACAAAAAGCTGTACAATCCGTGGACGGATAAAGCTCTTTGCAGCCGTTTCTCAAAAAATCAGCCGCAGGGCAAACAAAAATGTAAATCCGCACTCCAGACGGCTTTGGGACTTGAACAGTCGGAGGAGCGGCCTGTTGCGGCGGTGATTTCGCGTCTGACAAACCAAAAGGGGCTCGACCTTTTCCGCGCCGTGATTCCGGGTTTGCTGGATCTTGGTGCGCAGCTTGTGATCCTCGGCATGGGTGATGCGGAATACGAGCGCATGTTCGCCGACCTTGCCGCAATAAATCCCTCTTCGGTTGCCTTCCGTGCCGAGATGAACGATTCGCTTGCGCGGCGAATCTATGCCGGGGCGGACATCTTCCTGATGCCCTCTGCATTCGAACCCTGCGGGCTGTCACAGCTGCTTGCAATGCGCTACGGTGCAATTCCCGTTGTGCGCGAAACGGGAGGCCTTGCGGACACTGTCATTCCCTATAACCGCTTCACGGACGAGGGCACGGGCTTTTCCTTCAGAAACTATTCTGCGGACGAGCTGTATAATGCTTCCCGTGCCGCAATCGAGCTTTATTGCGGAGACAAAGCCGCTTGGCAAAGGCTCACCGCCCGCGCAATGGCGGCGGATTTCGGCTGGAGCAGAAGTGCAGGGGAATACCTTCACCTGTATAAAACGCTCAAAATGAACTGATATTGATTATTTATATCGCAAAAGCGCAAACGCACCCCGAGTTTCGGGGTGCGTTTGCTGTATGTGAGAAGTAAAGAGAATGGCTGTGAAAAAGCTTTATGCAACGCCGATGGCAACCCTTGCGATAAGAATTGCGTCGGTCATATCGATTCTGCCGTTGCCGTCGAAATCAGCGGCGGTTTCCGCATTGGGGAGTTCTGCGGAAAGGGTGTTTACGCCGATTGCACAGCGGGCAACCTGAATTGCGTCCGCAAGTGTAACGCTGCCGTCGCCGTCAACATCGCCGAGAAGAACGGGGGAGTAATCGTCGGTGTAGCATGCAACAACATCGATTCCCTCGCCGTATTCAACGGAAAGCATATAATCGGTCGAAATAAGCTCACCGTCAACATACCAGCCGCGGAATTCGCCGTTGTTCTTTGCATAAAGTTCGCAGGAATTGTCGGAATAGCTGCAAGTCATACCGATGCTGCCTTCGCCGAGCACCGTTGCGGAAACGGGTTCGGAAAAACCTCTGGGCTGAACCGTGATTTCCTGATAGTCACAGTCAAGTGCGGTAATGTTTGAAAGGTTATCGCAGTTGACTGCGGAAAGCTTGGTGCAGTATGCCTGACCTTGGAAATCAATGGTCGCGAGGTTAACGCAGTTGTTGAGAACAACGCCTTCAAGGTGCGTCTGACCTGCTTCGGGAGCACAGAATTGTGCTGTCAGACAGATCAAAAATTCCGTAAACATCGGGGCGGAATGTTTGAACAACATCAAGGGGCAGGGGTTCTCCCGTAAAGGGATCGGTATCCATAATACCATAGCACACATCGAAACTGAAGTTGATCAGAGTAATGTACATATTGTAAGGCGGGGTGTTGATATGGGAATAGTTCACTATGGGGGACATAGTTGTGTTCCCGCGAATCCAATGAATAGGAGTCGGAACTTCCCAATCATTGATAACGTCCTCATTAGTTACACCCGGAACATTGGTTTCCGTGTCGAGAAAAGCGCGGATACGCAGCTGATCGATTTCGGGCAATTCAAAATCGGGTGTGTCTGCGAAAATGCCGACAGGAAGACAAAGCACTGCTATTAGGCAGGCAAGCATCAAAGAGAGAGTTTTTTTCATTTTCATACCTCCAAATTTTTTTCTTTAACAAAGTGAGTCATGGCGGAGGAACTCTTCTGCTTCAGCCGCAAAACAGCACCAAGCCGCCGGGGGTGGTTTCCCGGGGTGGTTTCCCGGGGTGGTTTCCCGGGGTGGTTTCCCGGGGTGGTTTCCCGGG
>OHKC01000468.1_pt1 | contig 11766 bp, 8 predicted proteins | sample 1568761 | NCBI WGS metagenome assembly OHKC01 (sample SAMEA3879514, study PRJEB24766) | human gut metagenome | biome: human-associated habitat; feature: feces | place: USA | collected 1985/1987 | reverse complement strand
GTCATCGGTGACTTCAAGCAGCAGTTCATGGCCAAGCACCATGCCGATACGACTGGATCAGAGGAGAACTAAGCCCTATGGCCAACCTTCGCGACATTAAGAAGCGAATCTCCTCGGTTACCACGACCAAGCAGATCACGCGCACGATGGAGATGGTCTCTACGGCCAAGATCCGTCGTGCCCTCGATCGCTCCAAGCAGGCCGAGCCCTATAAGGAGGCGCTGACCGACGTCATGCTGACGGTTGCCGGTGACGCCTCCTGCTCGGGCACCGATCCCATGCTGCAGAAGCATGAGAGCGTCAAGCATGGCCTGATTGTCGTCATTGCCTCGGACCGCGGCCTTGCCGGCGGTTTCAATACGACGGTGGAGCGCACGGCCGAAAAGCTGGCCGCTTCTTGGGCGAACGACGGCATCGAGTGCGAGATCATCGCGTGTGGGCGCAAACCGGCCACGTATTTCCGCGACCGCGCAAACGTCGCCATGCACTTTGAGGGCAACTCCTCCGAGCCCGATTTCAATCAGGCCCGCATGATCTCCTCTCATATCTGCGATGCGTATCGTGCCGGTGAGCTTGACCGCGTCGAGCTTGTCTACCACCACGCCAAGAACCGCGTGGATCAGGAGCTTCGCGTCGAGCATTTGCTGCCGCTCGACCCCGAGATGATCGCTATGGCCCACGGTCCGCGTAAGAACGAGACCGACGCCCCTAAGCGCATCTCGTCCACGTTCGAGTTCGTGCCCTCTCCCGAGCATGTTCTCGGCAAGCTTGTGCCGTCATATATCCTGACGGTCATCTACCAGGCCCTGATCGATTCGGCGGCCGCCGAGCAGGGTGCGCGCCGCAAGGCCATGCACTCCGCGACGGAAAACGCCACCGCGATCATCTCGACCCTTACCCGCACGTATAGTCGCGTGCGCCAGGCTTCGATCACGACCGAGATCAACGAGATCGTCGGCGGAGCCTCAGCATTGGAGGAACAGTAATGGCTAATAACACCGTAAAGCTTGCGGTCGAGGAAGCCACCAAGAAGACGACTGCCGGTGATGGTCGCATCGTGCGAATCATCGGCCCTGTCGTCGACGTCAAGTTTGACGGCGCGGTGCCCCCGATCTACAACGCGCTCACGGTCGAGGCCGAGACCCCGATCGGTCATCTGAGCACGATCCTCGAGGTCGAGAGCCAGCTTCCGGGCGGCGTCGTCCGCACGGTCGCCATGTCCTCGACCGACGGCCTGCAGCGCGGCCTCATCGCCACCGATACCGGTGAGCCCATGAAGATGCCCGTTGGCCCCAAGACGCTCGGCCGCATTTGGAACGTCATGGGCAAGCCTGTCGACGGTAAGCCCATGCCCGAGGTGGAGGAGTTCTACCCCATCCACCACGCAGCGCCCCGCTTCGACGAGCTCACCACCAAGACCGAGATCTTCGAAACCGGCATCAAGGCCGTTGACCTGCTCGAGCCCTACATCCGTGGCGGCAAAACGGGTCTGTTCGGCGGCGCCGGCGTCGGCAAGACCGTTCTGATTCAGGAGCTCATCAACAACCTCGCCCAGGAGCACGGCGGCACCTCGGTGTTCACCGGTGTCGGCGAGCGTACTCGTGAGGGCACCGACCTGTTCCTCGAGATGAGCGAGTCTGGAGTTATCGACAAGACCTGCTTGGTCTATGGTCAGATGAACGAGCCGCCTGGAGCGAGAATGAGAGTTGCACTTTCAGGTCTGACAATGGCAGAGTATTTCAGAGATGTTGAGCATCAGGACGTGCTGCTTTTTATCGACAACATATTCAGGTTTACTCAGGCAGGCTCTGAGGTGTCGGCACTGCTTGGCAGAATGCCGTCAGCCGTTGGTTATCAGCCTACCCTTGCAACTGAAATGGGTCAGCTACAGGAGCGTATCACTTCCACGACAAAGGGTTCTATCACTTCCGTTCAGGCCGTTTATGTGCCTGCGGACGACCTGACAGACCCTGCGCCTGCAACTACGTTTGCTCACCTTGACGCAACAACTGTGCTTTCAAGAAGCATTTCTTCACTGGGTATCTATCCTGCCGTTGACCCGTTGGAGTCAAACTCCAGGATACTTTCGCCTGAGATAGTGGGAAATGAGCATTATCAGGTGGCAAGACAGGTCCAGTCTATCTTGCAGAGGTATGTGGAGCTTCAGGATATCATCGCTATCATGGGTATGGACGAGCTTTCTGACGAGGATAAGCTCACTGTATCAAGAGCAAGAAAGATACAGCGTTTTCTGTCACAGCCGTTCTCCGTTGCTGAACAGTTCACAGGTATGAAGGGAAAATATGTGCCTATCAAGGAAACTATCAGAGGCTTCAAGGAGATTATCGAGGGCAAGCATGACGATCTGCCTGAATCTGCTTTCCTGTTCGTGGGCACTATCGACGAGGCTGTTGAAAAGGGCAGACAGATCGCAGAAAGTGAACAGTAGTAACAGAACGTTTAAAGAAAAATACTTGACAAGAGTCGGATTATAGTATATAGTGAATGTATGTGGCAATTTTGTGCCACATGCGCTGATTTGTAAAAAACTTATGGAGAAAGATTATGACGCCTTTTGATCTTAAGATAATAACCCCTGAAAAAACTTTTTTTGAGGGAAATACTGAGCAGATCATTGTGAGGACCGTATCAGGTGATATCGGTATACTTGCAGGTCATGCGCCATATGTGGCAAATATCGTTTCTTCTCCTTTCCGTATCAAAATAGAAGGTGAGTTCAGAACAGCCGCTATTTCGGGAGGGCTTATAAAGGTGTCTGCTGACGGTGTGACAGTGGTGACATCTGCTATCGAATGGGCTGATGAGATAGACGTTGCAAGAGCCGAAAAGGCAAAGGCTGCGGCAGAAAACAAGCTCAGAGAAAATGCTAGCCAGAAAGAGTTTGAAAGGGCGGAGCAGAAGCTGCGACGTGCCATGAACAGACTTGTGGTGGCAGGAAAGAAATAATTATCAAAGTCAGAGCCTTGCGGGATATCCGTGCAGGCTTTGGCTTTGTTTTATTTATTAAGTAAAATCGGCGTAAAGGTAAGGTAAGTAATGGGGTGCGCAGGGGCGTGCTCGGACGTTGTGCAGTGGAAAAAACAAGAAAAGGAATGAATTGATTTGAGTATCTTTAACATTATCGGAATGGCGGGCGGACTTGGTCTGTTTTTATACGGAATGACCATATTGAGTTCGGGACTTGAAAAGGCTTCGGGCGGACTTATGGAGAAGGTCCTTGCGAAAATGACGGGAAACGTGTTCTCAGGAATACTTTTCGGTGCATTGGTAACAGCAGCGGTGCAATCATCGTCTGCAACTACTGTTATCGTGGTGGGACTTGTAAACGCAGGCCTTTTGAAGCTTAAGGGCGCAGTTGGAATAATCATGGGCGCAAATATCGGAACGACCATGACAACGCAGATATTAAGGCTCACGAACCTTGAGGGCGACAGCAGCGGCCCTGCTATATTGCAGCTTTGCAAGCCGTCGAATTTCTCATCTATACTTATCGTTATCGGTCTTATCATCATAATGGTGGGAAAGAAGAACAAGACAAAGAACGTGGGCGAGATAATGATGGGCATAGGTATCCTCTTTACCGGAATGATACTTATGCAGGAGAAGATAGCTCCGCTGGCAGAGCTTCCGCAGTTCGAGCAGCTTTTTGCAGTGCTTAAAAACCCTGTTCTGGGCGTATTGGTGGGTGCGATATTCACGGCTATCATACAGTCATCAGCCGCTTCTATAGGCATTTTGCAGGCACTTTCAGTGTCTGGCGCTATCACATTCGCTTCTGCATTTCCTATCATAATGGGTACTAACATCGGTACTTGTGCTACACCTCTTATTTCAAGTATAGGTGCTTCAAAGAACGCTAAGAGAGCCGCTATGATACACTTCTATTTCAACCTTATCGGTACTATAATCTTTCTTATCGGCGTTTATATCATTCAGTATACAATAGGACTTCCGTTCTGGAATAAGAGCTTTACAACGGGAAGCATCGCAAACTTCCATACTATCTTCAATGTTGTGGTAACTATAATCTTTCTGCCGTTCTATACAGTGCTTGAAAAGCTTGCCGAATGGACTATCAGAGATAAGAAGAACGCTGAGGACGATGATACTTTCACTAAGGAGGATCTTCTTGACGACAGATTTCTTGTTACTCCAAACGTTGCTATCGCACAGGCTACAGAGGCAGTTGTTCAAATGGGCGTGCTGGCACAGAAGAATTTCATATCGGTAAGAGAGCTTTATGACAAGTATGACCTTAAGTCTATCGACAAGATAAAAGAGCGTGAGGAGCTTATCGACAGGCTGGAGGACAGAGTAGGTTCATATCTTATAAAGCTCAACGACTGCGGTCTGAACGAGGATGAGTCGAGAACTGTTACAGCGCTTTTCCACCTTATCTCGGAGTATGAGAGAATAGGTGACTATACTATAAACATCTATGAAACTGCGGATGTTCTTTATGAAAAGGAGATCGGTTTTTCTGAGCAGGCGAAGCACGAGCTTGATGTTGTGTGCAACGCCATTCAGGAGATAATCGGGCTTGCTATCGAAGCCACAAAGACAGGGGATATGAACGTTCTCAAGGAGATCGAGCCACTTGAAGAAGTAGTAGACAGACTTGTTGAGGAGCTTAAGGCTGTTCATATCGACAGGTCAAAGAATGGTCTTTGCAACATCGAGGTGGGTGTGAACTTCCTTGATATACTCACAAATGTTGAGAGAATATCAGACCACTGCTCAAATATTGCGGTCTATCTTATCGCAAACCAAGAGAAATACAACAGCCTTAAAAAGCATGAATATCTTGATAAGCTTCATAGAAACGGTCCTGACTATTACGAGAAGCTGTTGGCTGAATATTCAGAAAAGTTTGCGCTTTAGTTCAGGTTTTTGCACCTGTGGCGTGATATAATATTGTAAAACAGCAAGGAGGGACATTAGTCCCTCTTGTTATAAGCTGAAAAGGAGAGAGCAAAATGGACAAATTCAATTACACTATGCTGTGCGATTTTTATGAGCTGACAATGGGAAACGGCTACTTTGTAAGCGGTATGCAGGAAAAGATATCTTATTTTGATCTGTTTTTCAGACAGATACCTGACGGTGGCGGATTTGCCATTGCCTGCGGTCTAGAGCAGGTCATAAACTATATCGAAAATCTGCATTTTGACGAGGAGGACATAGAGTTCCTGCGCTCAAAGGGCATTTTTGACGAAGGTTTTCTTGAATATCTTAAGGATTTCCGCTTCACAGGAGATATATTTGCTGTGCCGGAGGGCACTGTTGTGTTCCCAAACGAGCCTATCATCACAGTTAGAGCACCTGCGGTGCAGGCGCAGCTTGTGGAAACTTATCTTCTGCTTTGCATAAATCATCAGACACTTATTGCAACAAAGGCTAACCGTATTGTAAGGGCGGCTCAGGGCAGGGCGGTATCTGAGTTTGGTTCAAGACGTGCTCATGGTGCAGACGCTGCCATACTTGGTGCAAGAGCCGCAGGCATTGGCGGTTGCTCAGGCACAGCCTGCACTATCACGGACCAGCTTTTCGGATTCAATGCAACAGGCACAATGGCACATTCATGGGTGCAGATGTTTGACAGTGAGCTTGAAGCTTTCAAGACTTACTGTAAGTGCTATCCTAATGGCACTGTTCTGCTTGTGGACACTTATAATGTGCTGAAAAGCGGTGTGCCTAACGCAATAAAGGCTTTTGACGAGGTGCTGAAGCCTATGGGCTGCCGACCTGTGGGAATAAGGATAGACTCGGGAGATATAACTTATCTTTCCAAGAAAGCAAGAAAAATGCTTGATGAGGCAGGCTATCCTGATTGCAAAATATGTGCGTCAAACGCCCTTGACGAGTATCTTATAAGAGATATGATATATCAGGGCGCAAAGGTGGATATGTTCGGAGTGGGCGAAAGACTTATCACCGCAAAGAGCGAGCCTGTTTTTGGAGGAGTTTACAAGCTTGCGGCTGTGGAGGACGATGATGGCAATATTCAGCCTAAGATAAAGATTTCTGAAAATGTGGCAAAGATAACCACTCCGCACTTCAAAAAGCTTTACAGAATTTATGATAAGAATAATCACAAGGCTGTGGCTGACCTGCTGTGTGTTCATGACGAGGTGATAGATGAAAGCAGACCCCTTACGCTTTTTGACCCACAGTTTACATGGAAGAAAAAGGTCGTCACAAACTTTGAGGCAAAGCCTATTCAACAGCAGATATTCAAGGACGGCAAGTGCGTATACAAGAAGCCTGCATATGAGGATATCGTAAAGTATGCGGCATCTGAGATAGACACACTATGGGACGAGATCACACGATTTGAAAATCCGCACACTTATTATGTTGACCTTTCTCAAAAGCTTTGGGAAGTGAAGAATTATCTTCTTGCGGAGAACAACAGACAAACGGCAGATTAAAATTTACATTATTGACTTGAAAAAAGCTATAGGCTGTGTTACAATAAGCTTGGTTAGCAAATTCTAACCTATCAAGCATTGGAGGGTCAGAAATGGAAAAGATAACTGTAAAAATAGACGGAATGATGTGCGGAATGTGTGAATCGCATATGAATGACACTTTCAGGCAGAATTTCAAGGTGAAAAAGGTTAGCTCTTCCCATGCAAAGGGCGAAACTGTGGCTATAGTTGATGAGGATATCCCTGATGAAAAGCTTAAAGAAGCAGTTGAGAAAACAGGCTACACTTTTATTTCCGCTGAAAGAGAGCCTTATGAGAAAAAAGGATTTTTTGCAAGATTCAAGTAAATAGCTATGCACAAAGTCGTGGCAGATGAAAAGGTCTGTCACGGCTTTTTTGTTTGCTTGACAAAACATATTTTCTATGATATAATAAATATCAGTTAGTATACATTAACCGATGTTCTATACATTTGATACTGCACGAGAAAGGTGCGGCTAAGTTTGCAAAAAGCTTTTTGTGAAAAGGCGTTTTGTTTTGATAGGCTTAGCTTCGTGGCGTGCAGTAATTTTATAGATGCAAGTTAGCTATAGCTAACAAAGAAAGGGGCATACAAATGGGAAACATTCACACGTCTGGGGAGGACTATCTGGAGGCGATACTCGTTTTATGGAACAAGCAAAACGGCGAGGTGAGGAGCATTGATGTTGCAAGGGAACTTAATGTTACAAAACCCAGCGTATCAAACGCTATGAAGATACTTCGTGAGGGGAAGTTCATCACAATGGACGAAAACGGTTTTATCACTCTAACTGACGACGGCAGATATGTTGCGGAAAAGATCTACGAAAAGCACCTTGTATTGACTGAGTGGCTTGTAAGTCTTGGTGTTGACAGAAAAATATCCGAGCATGACGCCTGCAAGATAGAACACGTTTTGTCTGACGAGAGCTTTGCGGCATTGAAGAAGCATATCAGTGAAGAACAATGAGCATGACTATTTTTAAAGGCATTCTGATACCGTTTTTGGGTACATCTCTTGGTGCGGCGTGTGTGCTTTTCATGAAGAAAAATCTGCATTATCTTGTCCAGCGAGCCTTGACAGGCTTTGCGGCAGGAGTAATGGTGGCGGCAGGCGTGTGGAGCTTGCTAATACCCTCTATGGAGCAATCTGAGAAAATGGGCAGACTGAGGTTTGTTCCTGCGGCAGTTGGATTTATGCTTGGAGTGTTTTTTCTTCTTTTTCTCGATAGAGTTATACCACATCTTCACATGAATGCCACCGAGCCTGAGGGAGCGAAAAGCGGTTTCAAGCGAACTACCATGCTTGTGCTTGCGGTGACGCTTCACAATATCCCCGAAGGCATGGCTGTTGGCGTTGTATATGCAGGCTGGGCGGCTGACCATCATGCTATAAGCGCTGCTGGTGCGTTGGCATTATCCCTCGGTATCGCAATACAGAACTTTCCAGAGGGTGCGATAATATCTTTGCCACTGCGTTCGGAGGGTATGGGAAAGGGAAAAGCCTTTGTTTACGGCGTTTTATCGGGAGTTGTCGAGCCTGTTGGGGCTGTGCTGACGATACTTTTGGCTCAGTTTATAATCCCTGTTTTGCCGTATCTTCTAAGCTTTGCGGCAGGTGCTATGATTTATGTGGTGGTGGAGGAGCTTATACCTGAAATGTCGGAAAAGCCACACTCCAATATTGGAACTATAGTTTTTGCGCTGGGCTTTGTGCTTATGATGATACTTGATGTGGCACTTGGATAGGTGTTTTTTATGTTTTCATAGGGATCATCTTTATGCATGGTAAATGTATTGAATATCTTTTTTGTATAGCTGGGCATATCATTTTGAAGTGATATGCCCGGCTTTGTTTTGTGTGTAAATTGCATTTGTTAATTTGTTTATCTTAAACGTTTGATGTTGATATGAAATGTAAACGTTTTTTAACTATTGTTTTCTTTGGCAATGAAAGACAAAAATAATATAAAATAATGATTACTTATAGCACAATTCACTAAGTTTGTACTTCTTTATTTGTCAAAAACATTGATTTTAAAAAACTTGCTTGCTTAATCGTTTTAAGAGATTGACATTAAATTAAGTTTGTGATAATTTAAAAATACAATAATTCGGCAAGCTAAATTAATCAAAAATTAGCTAAAGCAATGAAAAAGGAGTATGGTTATGACAGGAGTAATGAGAAGATTTTCTGCGGCTCTGGCGGCTGCTGCAATGGCTGTTAGCATTGTGCCTTTCGCAGATATCAGCGCATATGCGGAGTATGCGGCGACACACCCGGAGGGATTTGTTTATGCTGACGGCTCAAAGTTTATGTGCGACGGAAGCCCTTACTATTACGGCGGCACGAACTGCTATTATCTCACCTATAAGTCAAAGAGTGAGGTAAAGAATGTTTTCGATGACGCTTCAAAAATGGGGCTTAAAGTAATAAGAATTTGGGGAAATCTTGACGTTGGTAAGAAAACAGGCGAGATCGACTCGCAGTCTGGTCATGAGACCTTTGAGGGCAACAATGACGGAACGGGCGAAAAGGACGGAGTTTACTTCCAGTATTGGGACGATGAGGCTGGCAAGCCTGTTGTGAACGAGGGCGAGGACGGCCTGAGACATCTTGATTATATTATCAAGCAGGCTGAAGAACATGATATGAAGCTTGTTATCACTTTCACGAACTATTGGGAAGCGTTCGGCGGAATGGGTCAGTATGTAAAGTGGTATCAGATGTCACAGGGCAAGAGCGTTGGCAATAGCAAAGTGGACGAAAAGGACACCTGCGATTTTTACACTAATGAAACTATCAAGAGTTGGTATAAGGATTATATCAAGACATTGTTAAATCACACCAACTACTACACAGGCGAGAAGCTTATGGATTCTGAAGCTGTTTTTTCTTGGGAGCTTTCAAACGAGCCGAGATGTACTGTTGACGAGTTCTGCAAGGACGATATTCTTTATAACTGGGCAAAGGAAATGTCGGCATATGTAAAGTCTATCGACCCTTATCACATGGTATCTGTTGGCGACGAGGGCTTTTATAACCTTGGCTATCAGGAAGCTGCAAGGCAAGATCTTCCGTCTTCCGCATATTCAGGCTACTACGGTGTTGACTTTGACAAGCTTATGACTATCGACACTGTAGACTTTGGCACACCGCATATGTACGTTGATCAGTGGGGCTTTGACCTTGGCGATGATGACCTCGAATGGATAAAGCGCCATGCCCAGACCACATCTTCCGCTGACAAGCCTATTATCTTTGAGGAATTCGGTCTTACAGACAAAACAAAGCGTGACGCCGCTTATTCCGATTGGCTGGATATTGTAACAGGGGACTACTATGAGGGTGTTGAATATCAGGGCTTCAACTACTGGATGATAGCTTCCTACCTTGATGACGGCACTCTTTATCAGGACTATGACGGTTACACCGTTTACGGCCCTGAAGGTATCGAAAAGACGGACAGCACAAGAACTCTTATGATGAACGCTGCTGCAAAAATGGAAAAGAAGAACATTGTAAACACCACTGACAAGTCTACATACAGTTTTGACAGAAGCAAGTCAGGTAACGTTGTGGTGAATGTTTCTATGAAAGAGGGCAGCATAAGCGGTGTTGAGGTCGGCGGAAAGAAACTCTCGTCAGACGATTACACCATAAGGGGCAACGCTGTTACTATCAAGGCTTCTTATCTTAAAAGGCAGGAGCTTGCAAAGTATTCGTGCAGGATACTCACAACAGGCGGCAATCAGCCTAAGTTCAATCTGACGGTGAGCGACAGCTCTATCCCTAAGCCTATTATCTCTCCTGAGATAATCTCTGTTGACGTAAATCCTAAGAAGTGCAGTGATGTTGATATCACCATGGATCGCAAGACAAGCGAGTTCAGAGGCATTGTTGCTGATGGAAAAGCACTCGCAGAGGGTACAGATTACACTACTTCGGGCGACACTGTGACCCTTAAAAGTGCATATCTCAAGACGCTTTCAGCAGGCATTGTGACGCTTAAGTTCGATTTCTATGAGGGCGAGGATAGGGAGCTTACAATAAATGTTTCCGACACCACAGGCCTTGATGAGCTTGACACATTTGAGAGCTATTCAAATGATAAGGCACTTTGGTCGTCTTATTCAAGAAACACAAGCGGCAATGAAGTTTCACTTTCTCTTGCTGCAAAGAACGGTTCAAAGGCGCTTGCTTTCGGATATGATATCGGCTCGCCAAACGGCTACTGCGGAGTAAACCACCCTATTGCAGTAAGAAATGCTTCATCATTTGCAGGCGTTGAGCTTTGGGTAGAGGGGGACGGCACAGGCAACAGCCTTACTGTTCAGCTTAGAGACGCAAACGACAATTATTTTGAAGCACAGATAGCACTTGATTTCGCAGGAGGAAAAACTATCAAGATACCATTCGCTGACTTTAAAGCGCCAAGCTGGCAGTCGGGCGGAAATCTTGATACATCAAAGCTTAACCAGTTCTCGTTCTATATGGGCGGAGATTCTGCCCAAAAGACAGGTACAGTTTACATAGACGATGTTGTTTTCTACGAGGACGGACAGATCGAGAAGCCACACCTTTCCACAAAGTCAGGCATATTTGACGCTGATGCTCCAAGCGGTGTGAGAACAGACCTTGTGCTTTATGGAAAGAGCGTTGAGTCTATCATAGTAAACGGCAAGAAGCTTACAGGCGGCTTAGATTATTCTACAAGCGGAAGCCAGATAATGCTCAACGAAAGCTGGCTCAAGACGCTTGCAAATGGTAATTACACACTTACATACACATTCTCAGACGGAAACACAGATGCATTTGCACTCACTGTCAAGAATGTTAAGTCATCACACACTCACAGCTACACCGCAAAGGTAACAAAGGAAGCTACATGCACAACAGATGGCGAGAGAATTTACACTTGTACTTGCGGAGACAGGTACACTGAAACTATCCCTGCAAAGGGTCACAGCTGGGTAAAGGGCGAGACAGTTGCTCCTACAGAGAACGAAAAGGGCTACACTATCTACACCTGCGCTTCCTGCGGCGAGACAAAGAAGGACGATTACACCGATCCTATCGGTCACAGGCACAGCTATACCCTCACATCAACAAAGGCTGCAACTTGCGAAGCTGACGGAGAAAAGGTATACACTTGCTCATGCGGTGAAAAGTACACTGAAACTATCCCTGCGACAGGTCACAGCGAAAGTGCTTGGATAATCGACAAGGCGGCTGCTGCGACAGAAAATGGCTCAAAGCACACTGAGTGTACAACCTGCGGCAAGGTGATAA
>OHKC01000463.1_pt1 | contig 11883 bp, 8 predicted proteins | sample 1568761 | NCBI WGS metagenome assembly OHKC01 (sample SAMEA3879514, study PRJEB24766) | human gut metagenome | biome: human-associated habitat; feature: feces | place: USA | collected 1985/1987 | reverse complement strand
GACTTCATTGAGGTGCGTCCGTATGCACTTCGTATGCAGCCGTATGCAGTCCATTCCTAAGCTTTTACGCTTAGGACTTCATTGAGGTCCAAACGACAGCCTCTGTCCGAACCACCGCCATCTCACAATTCCTAAGCTTTTACGCTTAGGACTTCATTGAGGTGCCTGCCGAACATTAGCGACCGACCTTGCTATGCAGCAATTCCTAAGCTTTTACGCTTAGGACTTCATTGAGGTATGCACTGTCGGCGCATTGGCTGGACGACGGTTCGCCATTCCTAAGCTTTTACGCTTAGGACTTCATTGAGGTACGAAGCCCTGCGAGCAGAGCACGAGGCAGAAGGCGCAATTCCTAAGCTTTTACGCTTAGGACTTCATTGAGGTTCGGTAGTGCTCGCGGCCTTACCATTCTTTTCGAATTCCTAAGCTTTTATGCTTAGGACTTCATTGAGGATCGGTCCGCGAGACCTCCACCAGCCTCGAGATCCTATTCCTAAGCTTTTATGCTTAGGACTTCATTGAGGAACCGTCATGCCGCCCTCGACCATCGTGACCTCGTCAATTCCTAAGCTTTTATGCTTAGAAATTCTGAGGGGATGTGGTATTCTTACGGAAGAGCACCCCCGTTGCCGTCTTTTCGATAGCTTCCGAGGTGCTCATTTGATTGTGGGTGATGTTCTTGGAGGAATGAAGGCACCCATATTTCGCTTGTGGAAGCTTCCAATGCGGAATTCTCAGGGTGGCTTTTTGATTCCACCCTCAGGTAGTTCAACGATTAGCTTCAGGTGGTATGCTGGCTTTTGTGAGAGGTCTCATTGGCACCATTCGGTGACATTGAGACCTTCATCTTTGCCTTATATTCGGTTGTTGATTTTCCGTATCCTGGGCAACATTTTGATTTCGCTTTTCCGATTCGCTTATTTGGCTTGTGTCTCTTCTACCGCTTACCGTCTCACCCCATCCCTGTACTATAGGGGGTAAAGAGGAGAGGACAATGGCACGATATGATTTTTGCCCGCAATGCGGCACTGCAAACGCGAATGGTGATTTTTGTATCAATTGCGGCGCGTCGTTGGTGACGTCTGATGATGTGGTTGATCGGGATGCGCCGGCTCCGACGGTTCCGATTCCGGTTGTGCCTACGCCTCAGGGGTATCTTGATGAGAATGGTAGGCCTGTCGGTGTGCAGCCGTCGGGGGAGCGTGGCCCGCAGGGCGATGCTCCTCGTCGCGGAGTTTCCAAAAAGCTGATTGCGGTGGCTGTGGCGATTGTGGTTGTCGTTGCGGCGGTGTGTGGATGGTTGGTGTGGCGTGATCGGCAGCATCGTAGCCAGTTGGCGGATTGTGTGAGTGCGGTTGGTAGAGTGAAGGCTGCTGAGCGGAAGGCGGAGGTGGATTATCGGGCGGCTGTCAAGCTTGCCAAAACCGATTCGAAGCGTATTGCCGATGCATCGTTGCTTGGTGAGATGACTGATGTGCTTGGCTCGCAGAAGCCGATTGTGGCGGCTGATTATGTGTGCGATGCTGGCGATGGTACGGCGCGGTTGCGTACGGTCGCTGAGCAGGCTCGTAGGGATTTGTCATCGCAGAAGGCGTGGCTTAAGTCGGTGAATGCTGCGGCGAAGCGGGTTCAGACGAGTATTGATAAGCAGACCGCGTCTGATCGGGCTGCTAAGGATAAGGCCGCCAAAGACAAGGCCGCCAAGGAGGCTGAGCGTCAATCGCAGCAGGATGGTATCAAGACGGACGAGTATGTCAACACGCGGTATGCGTATTCGATTCAGGCTCCGTCGGATTTCGTGTGGTTTGATGAGTCGGATAATGGCGATGGCCGGCAGTTCAGCAGCGATGATGACGATGATATCGCGATCTCAGTGTGGGGTTCATACAATGCCGATGGTGATACGCCGTCCAGTGCGATGCAGCGGTATCTTTCGGAGCATGATGTCAGTTACCATGCGTTGGGCAGCGGGAGCTTTGTGGTCACGTGGGAGGAGGATGGAACCGTCACCTATATTCGTGAGTTGGTGGATGACAATACCATTCGTGCTGTGCAGATCACATATCCGACGTCGTCGTCCGATCGTGGCGGCAAGGTAGTGGAGGCCGTCGCCCACACGCTGAAAGCGTTGTGATTTTCTGGTGTTGTGACGGTTGTATGGATGGTTGTGGTGGCTTCGAGAGGCTGCGACGCCAGCTTTGGCGGTCCGCACGCCTGCCATGCATTCGGCATGCGGACCGCGTTCAGCGCAGAGGGCGCACATACGAGCCGACTTCGGGACGGACCTGGGCGAGCGTGCCGTCGGCGTTATGCGTCAGGGGAGCGAACACCGTTTCCCTGTGGCATCCGTCGCCGCCGCTCCAGCGGGAGGCGTGCCCTGACGGGTCGAACGCGAAACGATGGTAGGCGATGATCCACTCGTCGGTGCCGGGGATGTTCACAATGTTATGGTGTCCCGTGGCGTACAAGCCGCGTTCGGGAGCCGGCATGACAAGCGGCATCGGATCGCTCCACGGGCCGGAAAGCGAACGGGACGTCGCGTATTTGACGCAATAGGTTTCCTCGCGCGCGTCGTTCTCCGACCAGGAAGCGTAGTAGATACCCTGCCGTTCGTGGATCCAAATGGCTTCGCGGAAGTCGCCCGGTACCCAGCTGATTGCGCGCGATTCGTCAAACGCTAGGCAGTCGTCGCGCAACGGTGCCACCCACGCCCGGCCATTGCCCCACAGCAGCCAGCGTGTGCCCTCCGATGCGATGAAGACACCGGGATCGATGGTATGGCAATCAAACGTGCCCTTGCGAATCAGTGGCTCCGGCTGCGGCGTGAACGGTCCGTAAGGCGTATCGGCCACGGCGGCGCGATCCGGCCACGAAAAACAGCACGTATCGTCCGTCGGCCGCGTGCACAATCGACGGAGCCCACGCTCCATCCTCGCCGTGCCACCAGGGCACGTCGTACAAATCGAGCGCAGGATGACGCTCCCAGGTCGCCAAATCGTCGGAAGCATAGACGCTGAACGCGGTGGTGCGCCATTCGTCCACGCCGTCATCCGTGCAATACAGGAAGTAGCGGTTGTCGAAAATCGCCAGATTCGGGTCCGCGCAATAGCGGCGCAGCGGATTGGTGGCGAGCGCCGTGTCGTTGACGCGGTGCGGAAGCGAGTCTCGATCTGTTGCGGAGGTCGCATTCAATGTTGTTGCGATGCTCATGAAACGTCCTTTCGTCAGCCCTTGACCGATCCGGCGACCAGGCCGGAGACGATCCACTTCTGGCAGAAGATGAAGAACACGAACACCGGCAGCAGCGCGAGCACGGTGATGGTCATGAAGCTCGGCCAATCGGTGGAGAACTGGCCCACGGCGTTGTAGACCTGGAGCACGATGGTCCGCAGATTCGACGAGCTGATGAACACATTGGCGTTCATGAAGTCGTTCCACGTCGACATGGTCTGGAATACGACCACGGTCGTCAGAATCGGCCGGATGAGCGGCATGACGATGCTCCAGAAGATACGCAGCGGCCCGGCGCCGTCGATGCGCGCGGCCTCGATGAGTTCGAACGGCAGCGAGCGCATGTATCCGACGATGAGGAAGTAGCAGAATACGCATCCGCCGAGGTAGATGAGTACCAGGCCACCCAGGGTGTTCACGATGTGGGTTTGCGCTTCCATGCGGTACAGCGGGATCAGGGTGGATTGGGTGGGGACGACGAAGGCGACCATGAGGATGGTGCCGATGATGGCGGTGAACCTGGATTTGCGTAGGATCATGCCATAGGCGGCGAGTGCGCCGACGATCACTTGGATGGCCACGCCGAAGAATGTGACGATGAGCGTGTTCCACAGGGAGCGCAGGATGGGCACGGTGGCGAAAGCGTGGGTGTAGTTGTCGAACGTCCATTGTTTCGGCAGTCCCAGTGGATTGGAGCTCATGTCGGGGATGGTTTTGAACGTGTTGATGACGATGTACCACAGTGGTATGGCGCATATCAGTGCGATGGCGATCATCACGATGGATGTGATGGCGGAGGATATGCGTTTGCGGGTGGTGAAGTTCATGCCTTTGGCTTTGGTCGGGTGCTTGGTTGTGGCGCTCATCACTGGAACCTCCTTGAAATCAGGTTGGAAACGCTCATCTGTAGGAACACCACGATGCCGGTGGCGATGAAGAAGAGTACGGCTAGGGCGGATCCGATGCCGTATTGGGATTGGCCGATGCCTTGTTGGATGATGGACTGGGTGACGGTGTAGGTCGAATAGCCGGGACCGCCCTTGGTCATCGTGTAGGGCAGGTCGTAGACCTTGAGGCCTCCGGACATCAGCAGGAAGGTGGAGGTGACGATGCCGGGGGTCAGCTGCGGCAAGGTGATGTGGATGAACTGTTGGAATTTGGAGGCGCCGTCAACGGTCGCCTGCTCGTACAGGTCGGCGGGGATGGCTTGCAGGAATGCGAGGTAGAGGGTGGCGTGCCAGCCGATCTGCGCCCAGATCGCGATGAAGATGACGCAGAATTTAGCCCAGCTGTTGTTGCTCAGCCAAGGAATCGGGTCGAAGCCGAGTGAGGTGAGTATCGAGTTGACCACGCCGGTTTTCATTGGGGAGAAGATGTATTTCCATACCATGCCCATGATGGCCAGCGATGGTACGGAAAAGAAGAAGAATACGGAGCGGACGAAGTTGCAGCCTACGAATTTGCGGTTGAGCACTACGGCCAGTGGGATGGCCAGCGCGGTCACGCCGATCATCACCACGATGGCGTAGAGAATCGTGAATCCGAGGCCGGACAGGGTTGAGGGGTCGGAGAAGACCTTTTTGTAATTGTCGAATCCGACGAACTTCATGTTGGTGCTATAGCCGTTGAAGTCGGTGAACGAATAATAGGCGGTCTGCACCAAGGGCACCAGGAACAGGATCACGAACAGTGCCAGAATCGGCAGCAGGAACCAGAATGAATTGAGATCCTCGCGCAGGCCCTGCCTCCTACGGCGGCTGCGATAATAGGTTTCGTCCATGAGCGGCAGTGCCGGCGCCGCTTGCGTTGCGTTGCTCATATGCCATCCTTTCGTATGGTTCTGGCGATGATTGTGGAGGAGGGGCGTCGAACGGATTTCCTGTGTCCGCGCGCTTTGTTCGCCCCTCCCGTTGGGTGCAGGTCGCGAGCCTATTGCGCTGCGGCCATCTTGTCATCGATGTTCTTGGCCCACTGGTCGACGCTGATTGAACCTTGGACGAGCTGCTGGATTTCGGCGGTGTTGGCGGACGGAAGCACATCGGGCTTCTTGTAGAAGTTCGTGTACAGGAAGTACTTGCCAGTCTTCACGTTCTCGTCGTAAATCTCCTTGTACTGCTTTGCTACGTCGGAATCGAATCCTTCGACGGTGATGGCGTCGCCGTTCTTGCTGCGCTGCTTCAATGCCCAGTCGGAGACCATGAAGTCGAGGAACTTCTCGGCCGCCTTGAGCTTGGAATAGATGGTCAGACCAGGCGACGGGGAGCCTTGCGAATACTGCTCATGGTTCTTGTCGAGAGCCGGGATGCGGGCGAAACCCCAGTCGAAGGACGCGCCTTCGAAAGCGGAGAAGTCCCATACGCCGGTGGTGTACATGGCCACCTGTCCATTGGCGAACTGGGTCTTGGCATCGTCGCCGCTCACACCGACGTTGTCACGTGACGCGTACCCCTTCTCGTACACCTTCATCCACGCCTTCACGCAATCCTTCTCATTGGCGCCCGGCGTCGACGGGGTCTTGTCGGCCAAGGTCGTCACATCCACGCCATCCTTGGCATAGACCGCGCCCATGAAGGAGTCCGGGATACGATTGTTGCCATCTCCGAGCGATTCGATATATGGGGTGATGCCCTTGTTCTTGAGTTTGCCGCACAGGTCGAGGAACTCGTCCCACGTGGCCGGCACGGAATCGTAGCCGACCTGGCCGAGCAGATCCTTGTTATAGGCGATGCCGGCGGCCCACGAGGAAATGGACTGTCCGTACAGCTTGCCGTCGCGTGACAGGAAATCCTTGTTCGCCTGCGAGAGCTTCTTGACGTAGGACTTGCCGGTCATGTCCAAGGCATAGCCGTTGTCGATGAGATCGTTCTTGTTTTCCGAGGTGATCACGAACACGTCCGGAGCCTGGTTGCCGACGAGGCGGGTCTGCAGGGTCTGGATGTATTCGTTGGTCGGCGGCGCGTAGCCGAAGTCGACTTTGATGTCGGGATTCTCTTTTTCGAATTCGTCGATGAACGGCTTCATGATCTGCTCGTTGTCCCAGCTCAGGAAGCTGATCGTGGTCTTGCCCGCGTCGGCGCTTCCGCCGCAGGCAGCCAACGGCAGCAGCATCGCGGCGCCGGCCGCCGCTGCCATCGTTCTGGTCAAAACCTTGCCCATGTTCACTGTGTTCCTCCTTTATCCAGGGCTTCCATGCCCTTCTTCCGTCCATGGCGACATCGTCGCGAACCAGCTGTTGAATCGATTAATTGACACGATTCAAAAGCTGTTGATGGCATTTATACACTCCGTGTTGAATCGTGTCAAATCGGCGCGTACAATAACCCTCGAAGGGCTATTGGGGTCATGCTCCGGCGATTGTGCAATCGCCGGCCGCGCATGGGATTCGTGGCCATGGCACAACTGGAGCCGACAGGCTGGCGGTTCCGTGCAAGACGACTTCCAAGGAGACGCGCATATGGTCACGATGAGCGATGTAGCCAAGGCCGCGGGCGTATCGCGGGCCACCGCGTCCTATGCGTTGCGCGGCGATCCGCGCATCGTCCCGGCGACCGCCGAACGCGTGATGCGGGCGGCGCGCGAACTGCAGTACACCACGAATCTGTCGGCACGTTCGCTGCGCTCCGGACGCTCGGGCATCATCGGGGTGGCGATTTTCGAGCTCGACCATCCCTATCCAAGCGAGATGAGCGCCGCCATGAGCCGTGAGGCCGCGAGGCATGGTCTGGAGACGATTGTGCAGGAGACCTCGAACTCGAAGGACAATGAGGTCGCCATCCTGCAGAAGGTGACCAGCCAATTATGCGACGGCACCATCTTCAGTCCCGGCAACGTGTCCGACGATGAGATTCGCGCCCTATCCGGCGGCAAACCGGTGGTGCTACTCGACGACATCTCACCTGATCCGGTGTTCGATTCGGTCGCCACGCCCTGTGAGGAAGGCTCGGCGGCTGCCATCCGGCACTTGGTCGACGTGGGATGCCGTCGTCCATTGGTGATTGGCGCCGACTATCGTGTATTGGCCGAGGACAGCGGTTCCATGACGGTGTCCGGACGGCGTCTTCTGGGATGTCTCAACGCCTTCGACGACCTCGGCGTCGCGCCTGCCGCCGAACAGTTCGTCAGCCTGCCCCACTGGGAATCCTCCGACGCCCGCGCCGCTGCCCATGACCTCGTCGACTCGGGCATTGATTTCGACGGCGCGTTCTGCATGACCGACACGATCGCCATCGGCTTCGTACGGGGGCTGGCGGACCGTGGGCTGCGAGTGCCCGACGACGTGGCCGTGATCGGATTCGACGGTATCAGAGAATGCGAGGATTACATACCGTCGCTGTCCACTGTGGCCACCGATCTGAACGATTTGGCAGCCAAGGCGATGCGTCTGCTGCTCGACCGACTCGACGAGGATGGGAAGGGCACGCCGTTGCCTGCCCGCACGCTTACGGCCGATTTCCGATTGATCGCCCGCGAATCGACGCGGCGCTGAGAGAGAGAGTTTTTATGCTGATTGCCTGAGCGTAAGGAATCAAGGCTATTGGATTGTGGATGAAGCTGATAATTTGATTTTATGATTCTATATGAGCTTGGGGGTGCCATTAGAATGGCACCCCCAAGAGATAATCCATGACTGATGAATTATTCCGTCAAACCTTCATGGGTTTATTTGACAGTGTATCCTTGCTGGGAAGAGTAGTCCTTAAGATTCTTCTCCCAAGCTTGGATGCCTTTGGCAAGAGTGATGGACTTTCCGGTATAGGCAGCACCAACCTCATCGCCGAAGACGCCACGTGCATATACCTCAAAGGGCAGGAATTTGTATCCGGTGGAGACATTGGCAGCGGCCTTCGCCAGTTCTTCATTGAATTTCTGTCCGCCAAAGTACTCGTGAGCTTTGCCGTCACTGTCGGTCAGGGTAGTCATGTTGAGGAAATCGTCGGACTTCAAGGTGTCGTTATCGGCGGGGAACGCACCGCCATCGACACGGGTCTTTATTCCCTTGGAGTTGTGGCAAGCGTATTCCGCGAACTTATACGCTGCTTCAGCCTTCGCCTTATCCTTGGTCTTCACTACAGCAAGCGAAGAGCCACCGTTTTCTGCATTGGTTTCGGAACCATTCGCAGTCGGCATTTGGGTGATGCGCCACTTTCCTTCACCGTCGGGAGCTCCGGAAAGTAGGTTGTAAGGCATCCAGGCTCCGGTGAGCAAAGATGCTATTGATCCATCGTTCAGGCCTTTATTCCAATCGTCGGACCAGCCGACGGTCTTGGTGTCGATAAGATCTTCGTTAATCATCTTCTGCCAAAAGTCGACGAATGTCTTCACTTTGGAATCGCTGGACAGCTTGATGGTGACGCTCTGTCCGTCGGATCCGGTCGAGAATGGTGTCGCTCCGGCAAGCCATGTCATTGAATCGAAGAAGCCAGCGTCGCCTGAATCGGACGTGATGTACGAGCCTGTCGCGCGAATCTTCTTTGCGGCATCGTAGAACTGATCCCAAGTGCGGACCTGGGTCGGATCCACTCCGGCCTTGTCGAAGACATCCTTGTTGTAGAACCAAGCCATTGGACCGGAATCCATCGGTAAAGCGTAAACTCCGTTGTTTAGATTCACTGAGGACCATGTGCCTGGAGTGTAGAAATCGGAGAATTTGTCTGCGCCGAACTGGCTCAGATCTTCGACCTCTTCACGAATCTGGTATTCGGGAAGCGCGTAGTATTCGATTTGCGCTAGGTCTGGGGCTCCCTTTCCTGCGGAAATCGCGTTGTTCAGCGCCGTATACTCAGTTTTATTCGTTCCGGCATTGGTCACTTTGACTTTGATGTTGGGATTGACCTTCTCGAAGTCCTTAACGGTGCGTGACAGGGTGGAATCCCATGCCCACACTAGGATTTCGGTTGTCCCGTTTGCTGAAGAATTTGACGAATTAGACGAACCGCATGCTGCGACGCTCGCTAACATTGCCACTGCGCCTGTTAAAGCGACGGCTTTTCCAATTGCATTGAACTTCATCGTTCCTCCTCCTTTGGAGTGAGCTTGGCTTTCTAAGCCACTCATCATTTGGATGTGCATTACATCCATTCATGACAATGAACAGATTAACACAGCTTTTATGTTTGCGCAAACACATGATATTTAAAAAGAGTTTACGAATTACCGTATGCTGTAAAAATAACGTAAACATGATAATCTTGAATCGCAGGATATGAATGGCAGAATCTTCTGTCGCAACATTTTCAAAATGAGGCACGATCAATGACGACGAATGCGCTTGCGACCATTGCAGTTGGCAAAAAGAACAAAGTGGCCGATATTCCACCGCGAATTTTCGGTTCTTTCGTAGAGCATCTTGGCAGATGCGTATACGGGGGAATATATGAGCCAAGTCATCCTCTCGCTACTGATGATGGATTTCGACAGGATGTGATTGATTTGGCCAAAGAGCTTGGTGTGACCTGTATCCGTTACCCAGGTGGCAATTTCGTTTCCACGTACAACTGGGAGGATGGGACAGGTCCACGCGACAAACGCCCTGTTCGTCGAGACCTTGCTTGGCATTGCACTGAGACCAATGAAGTAGGTATCGACGATTTCTACCGCTGGAGCAAGAAAACTGGTACGGAGATCATGCTTGCGGTTAACCTGGGAACGCGTGGTCTGAAAGCTGCACTAGAGGAACTTGAATATGTCAATGGGGCCGCCGGAACGGAACTGGCGGATAGACGTATCAGCAACGGTATCCCAGAACCGATGGATATCAAGATGTGGTGCATCGGTAATGAAATGGATGGCCCCTGGCAGGTGGGCCACATGACTCCTGATGAATACGCGTCCGCGGTGGAACGTGTCGCTCACGCCATGAAGCTTGCGGAATCAGGATTGGAATTAGTCGCTTGTGGCTCTTCGAGCGCTCATATGCCGACATTTGGTTCATGGGAGCGAACTGTGCTAACCAAAGCATATGACAATATTGATTTTGTATCTTGCCACGCCTACTACTATGAGCGCGGTGCCAAAACACTACAGGACTATTTGGCAAGTTCTCATGACATGCAGTTGTTCATTGACACTGTTGCCCAAAGCGCTGATGAGGCAAAGGCGGCGAATGGCGGAGACCATGATATCGCGCTCTCCTTCGACGAATGGGGCGTTTGGTACTCCGACGTGTGGAATAAGCAAGAGGCGCAATGGAAAGCCCAATTCGGTAAGGGGCTTCATCACGATGCATGGCCCAAAGCTCCGCACCTATTGGAAGATATCTACAATGTGACGGACGCCGTTGTTGAAGGTTCGCTCATGATTACACTGCTGAAAAACTGCAATAGGGTTCGTTCGGCGTCAAGAGCCCAGTTGGTCAATGCGATTGCTCCCATCATGACGCAGGACAATGGTCCGGCTTGGAGGCAGACGGTGTTCTATCCATTTTCCGAAGCGGCTAATCATGCGAGAGGTGACGCGTTTTGTCCGGATGTGGACTCTCCAAAAGTCAATACAAAAACATTTGGAGAGGTCAATGCCGTTGATGCGGTGATTACTTGGGATGAGAAAACCCGCAATGGATTGCTGCTCATGGTTAATATCGATTCGAATGAGGAACACGATATATCTATTTCATTTGATGGGCTTCCTCATTTCAATCCGTCCGCTTTTGCAGTGGACAAGTCGATGGTTCTTCATGAAGATGATCCACGACTGTGTAATACTCTCGAACAACCTATGGCGGTCAGACCGAAGAATCTGGCAGCTACTGTGGTAGATGGGCGTATCTGTTGTGCTCTTCCACCGATAAGCTGGTCGGCTGTCGAATTCCATTCCTGAATCTAATTCATTATTGACGAAGGGCCGTCGGGAAAGCGGATATCGCTAATCCCGACGGCCCTGTTACTACCTGTCGTCAGTGTTTGAGGACGAGGACCCCGTTGGGTTCGATGGAAGCGCCCGTGCCGTCGCACTCCGCCAGAGAACTGACGATCGGACGGCCCTCGACCGTCGTGCGCACGGTTCCGTGGGTGCGGTTGAACAGGAACGTGAACCCCGCCCCCGTCGCCTCGTCCACGCGCTCGACGCGCAGCAGGTCCGCAGTGGACGTGTCCGCCGTGTCCACGCCGAGCGATCCGAGGATCGCCGGCAGGCTCCTGGCGATGCCGTCGCGTCCCAGCCGGGCTCCGACATACACCGTGCGGCCCTCGCCGTACGTGTTGGCCACGATCGCGGGACGCCCGTCCATACCGGTCCAGGGATTGTCCCTGAACGAGGCGAGCACGGTCGCGTTTTCGCCGATCGAGCCGATCACGTCCGCGATATCATGCGCGCTCGTGCCGTTGTCGAGGTCGAGATGGTCCGGCACGCCGGGCCAGTCGTCGCCCAACGGCGCGAACTCCTCGACCCTCACGCCGACCACGTCGCGGATCGATCCGGGATAGCCGCCGGGCCACACATGGTCGCGTTCGTCACTGATGCCGGTGTAGTAGGTCACGATGAGCCTGCCGCCGCCCGCCACGTAATCGCGCACGCGCCGCGTGGTCTCCTCGGACAGCAGGTACGCGCTCGGCAGCACGGCCACCTCGTACCCGTCCCAATCCGAACGGACCGGCACCACGTCCGCGGTCACGCCGTTGTCCGCCAACGCGCGGAACCACGCGAGCGGCTCGTCTA
>OHKC01000449.1_pt1 | contig 12239 bp, 7 predicted proteins | sample 1568761 | NCBI WGS metagenome assembly OHKC01 (sample SAMEA3879514, study PRJEB24766) | human gut metagenome | biome: human-associated habitat; feature: feces | place: USA | collected 1985/1987 | reverse complement strand
AATCTGGAGAAATAATATTTTTGTAAAATATGATGAAAAATACTGACAGCAGTTTTTATAAAAGTATGAATAAAAAATTAAAAAAACTTGTTTCAGGAACATCGGTAACTTTGTGTGCATTGATAGCATTTTCATTGCCAACACAAGTGTTTGCACAAAATCTGCCGATAAATACAGAAGTTAAAACTCAAACTCCGAATGAAGAACAATCTTCTGATGAATACAAAACCGGAAACATTCTTTCAGAAATCAAAGATGAGAGAGATGAATATTCAAAGCAGTTCCGTTTGGATGACGGCACTACAATGGCTGTAAGTTATAAGGAGCCTATCCATTACAAAAATGCGGCAGGAGAATGGGTTGATTATGATAACAGCTTGAAAAATGAAACCGTAAATTCAGCATCCCCTGATGAAGTTACAGAGGAATATACTAATAAAAAGAGCGATTTTAAGGTTAACTATTCTAAAAAATCCAAAGAGAACTCTATGGTTAAAATCAAGGGAGATAACCAAAAAATCAGTTGGGGATATAAGGATACAAATAAAGTAAAGTCAACTATAGTAAACAATGATGAAAAGCTGACAGGTAATGACAAATTTACAACATTAAAAAACCTTACATCTGAAATTACATACGAAAACATTTATGATGATGTAGATGTTCAGTATTTTACAACCACAACAGGTGTAAAAGAAAATATTATATTAAAGAATAAGAATGCAAGGAGCGATTTTTATATTCAGTATAAATTTAATAATCTTACTGCAAAATCTGTAGATGACAAAACAGTAGAATTATTGAATTCTAAAGGTGACGCTGTGTATAAAATTGAAGCACCTTTTATGTTTGATAATGACGGCAAAACAAGTACGGACTTAACATTATCAATAACAGAACAGAAGAAAAATAAGCTTACGCTCAAAGTTTCTGCAGATAAAAAGTTCCTTTCGGATTGTAGTTATCCTGTAACTATTGATCCGCAATTTACTACAAGTCAAAACTGGCAGAAATCCCAGTGTACATATGTTGATTCATCAAAGCCGTCAACTTGTTTCGGCTATGGCAGTACCAGTGGCTATACAGGTACTGTTAATGTCGGAACATGGGGTAACGGAATGTACCGTACATATTTTAAAATGAATTCTTTGCCGACACTTAACAAAGGTGATATGGTAGTAGAAGCACATCTGAATTTACATTTGATAAATAAGGACTTTTATCAGGATATGAATATTGGTGCGTATTCACCGAACGCTTCTTGGTCACAGGATAAATTAACATGGAAAAATCAGCCGTCATACAATTCAAATGTTGTTGATTACGAAACATTTACTAAAAATGAATCAGAGGCTTGGCATAGTTGGAATGTAACTTCTTGTGTTAAGCGTTGGTATAACGGCGAAGCAAATAACGGCATTATGTTAAAATCACTTGATGAAAGTAACGAAATGCAGTGTGCTGAGTTCTATTCATCAAACTATCCATCAACATCAACTCCTCGACCGTTATTTACTATTGTTTACAGAAACAACAAAGGTCTTGAAGATTATTGGACATATTCAAGTTTTTCTGTTGGTTCAGCCGGAACAGCATATGTAAACGATTATTCAGGTAATTTGACATTTGTAACTTCTGATGCATCAACAGCAAGTGGATATGCTCCTGCGTCGGTACAGCATGTATATAACGGATATATGGCAGGAGATAAGTATTCAAAAACTACACCGTATGTCGGTCGAGGTTGGCGACTTAATATACAACAAACATTGTTACCGTCAAGTGAATATGGTTTAACAGGTACAAGTAAGGATAATTATCCATATGTATATACTGATGAAGACGGCACAGAGCATTACTTCTACAAGAAAACTGAAAATGGAAAAACGAAATATCTTGATGAAGACGGCTTAAAGCTTGAACTTACTACATCAGGTAGTGGAAGTAGCAAGTATGCTATTAAAGATGAGAAAGATAATTATATTTACTTTAATACCAAAGGTCTTCTTACAAGTACAAAAGACTCCAATGGTAATAAAACGACAATAAATTATGCTTCAGACGGTACTACAATAAATTCTGTTACAGACGGAAGTAATAAGAAAATATTACTTCAGCAGACAGCAGGAAGTGATACTAAATATATTAGATATACGGTTGATCCGGCAGGAAGGAAAACTGAATTTAGAGATAGTAGCGGTCTTTTATATCAAATCAATAAACCTGACGGCGGTCAAATAAAACTTACATACGACAATGACAAAGCGTTGAAATCAATTACAGATATCGACGGATACAAAGTAGTGTTTGAGTACACAAGTACAGCATCGGGCAAGAAAGTATCTGCGATTCAGGAATACGGCAAAGACGGCACAGCAGGTCAGAAAATTACATTTGACCGTACAAAGTATAATACAACGGTTAAAAAGACATACGGTGCGGATGGAATCGCAAACACAGATGATGATTTAACTTCAACATATCAGTTCGATGAGTTCGGTAGAACAATCTCCATAAAAAACGAGACAAAAACAAGAGATTTAGGTGCGTCTGTTTATACTTACACAGACGGCGTAAAGAATTCTGCTGCAGACAATATCAAAATGTTAAATAAGGTTAACTCAAACTATTCAACAGGTTCAAATTCAGTTAACCTTATTTCAAATTCCAATATGGAAACTGATTCTTCTTGGACAGCCGGTGCTTGGGGTGGATCAAATACATTTAATGAAGAGTATTCTACATCACAGCATTATTTTGGAACAAAATCTCTTGCAATTTCTGTATCAAAATATGAAGGAACATCAAGAGGAAGGGTGTATCAGGATATCAGCAACAAAGTATTGGAGCCGGGAAAAACTTACACACTTTCAGGTTATATAAAAACAGTCGGTGTTGTAAACGGTTCGTCTGATAATGCAGGTGCGTTTATCTGTGCTGAATCTCATAATTCTGACGGCACATTTACACCTTCATATTCTGATTTTGTAGTTGGAAATACCGATTCAGCTGTAGATAACGGTTGGCAAAGAGTTAGTACAACTTTTAAAGTGCCTGAAAATTCCAGCAAAACACGAATAAACCTTGCTTTAAAGCAGTCAACAGGTACAGTGTATTTTGATGGAATTCAGCTTGAATCCTACACAGTAGCAAATAACTACAATATGCTTGAAAATTCAGGATTTGAAAAGTATTCGTCAAACGGATTGCCAACATCATGGTATGACGGATATTCTACTCTGAATAATGCAATTGATTGTAAAAGCGAAGCACACCAACAAGGAAAATATTCTTTCCGTATAAAAGGTGAAGCCGGCAAAGTAAAAAGTATCTGTCAGAATGTAAATATTACAGGAAAAGAAGAAGATACATATATTGTCAGCGGTTGGGCATATGCAAATGCTGTTCCAAAGAATGAGGATGATACGAGGAAGTTTAAAATTTCCGTAAAAATCACTTATTCGGATAAATCCACAAAGTACAAAACACCTGCACCGTTTAATTACTCGATTTCAGGTTGGCAATACACATCTGCAGCTTTTAATTTGAGTGACGGAACAAATAAAGTAAAAACTCCTAAAACCATAACAATATATCTCAGTTATCAAAATCAGGGAAATTATGCGTATTTTGATAATATTTGTCTTGTAAAAGACAACGCAATGAGTTATACTTATGATAAAGACGGAAAAGTTATCAGTGTAGTTGATAATTCTAAAAAGCAGTCAACTATGGAATATAAAAATTCCGACTTAACAAAGAATATTGATGCTAAAGGCTACGCTTATGAGTACACATATGACGATAATCATAATGTAACTAAAATCGAAAGCCAAACACATATGAATTATAACTACACTTACAGTACGAAAGGCTTGGCTACATCACTTGAAGTAAAGTGTTACTCTAAAGTAACAGATGTAGGTATATTAAAAAGTGAAGTTACTTATGATTCAAACGGCTTGCTTTCAAGTGCAACCGATCAGGATGGCAACAAGGTTGAGTATAAGTATGACGGTAACAAAGGTACCCTCACGCAGACAACAGATAAGCTTGACAGCAAAAATCCTGTTGTAACAGACTATACTTATGACAGCAATACCGATCAAATTAAGTCGGTTAAGCAGTCTGACAGTAGCGGCAACGAGTATTCAATCGCATACTCTTATTCATCAAAATCAAAGTTACTTGAAAAAATCTCTCGTGACGGAACTGATTATTCAATTAAGTACGATGAATTCGGCAATAAGATTGATTCAAAGGTTGGCTCACAGTCACTTGCAAGCTATTCTTACGGTGCAAACAACGGACCTATTTTAAGCTCAACCTACGGTACAGGTCAAAATGTAAGTTATGCTTATGATGAATTTGGTAATGTAAAAACAAGAAAGTATAACGGCAAAACCGCATTTAATTGGTATTCCGACCGTGGCGGTAATATAATTCGTGAAAACGATTATCTTAATAAACGCTTGACTGATTTCACATACGATACAACAGGCAGACTTGTTCGTCAGACTGTTGCTGACTCATCTGTAACAGGAAGTTCCAACAAGCTCTTGTTCGGCTTTGAGTACTCATATGACCTTAATAATAACATTACACAACTTGTTACAAAGACAACTGATAAAACTGTAAAGAACAAGTTCACATTTGGAAAAGATAACCTGCTCAAAACTTTTGAATTGAGCACAGGCAAAAAGGTCGATTATACTTATGACGGACTTAACCGCCTTACAAAAACATCATTGACTACTTCTGCTGACAAACCTATTGATACAACATACACTTACTTTGCGAGTAAGCGTGGTTCGGGTTATACAACTACAAAGTTGAAATCCGAAACTATCAACGGTGAGAAGTATGAATATAAGTATGATGCTCGCAGTAATATTACCGATGTTACCAAAGACGGAGTTTTACAGTATCATTACGGTTACGATATGATGAATCAGCTTGTTAGCGTAGATGATAAGCTGAACGGTAAAGTTTATAACTATACTTATGATGCAGGCGGTAACCTTATATCCGAAACCGTTACCGATTCAAACGGTACAGCAAGCAATGCTTATGAATATAACAATTCAAATTGGGGAGATGTTCTCACATCATATAACGGTCAGAACATAACCTACGATGAAATCGGCAATCCGCTTACATACCGTGACGGAATGTCAATGACATGGAAAAACGGCAGACAGCTTGCAACACTCACAAATGGTGATACAAGCATAAGCTATGGCTATGACAGCGGTAGTGTTCGTACAACTAAAACCGTAAACGGAGTAAAATACACATATGCTTATCTTAACGGACAGCTTATGTATGAAACTCGTGGCGACGCAAAGTTCTATTATTCCTACGATGCAAACGGAATTTTGTATAATGTCAGATACACTTTGACTGACGGCGGTACCGAATATTCGTATTATTACACCCATAATTCCCGTGGCGATATTGTCGGAATTTATAACGGAGTGGGTGAACTCAAAGCGCACTATGAATATGACGCTTGGGGTAATGTGATTTCTATAACCGATAATAACGGAAATGCAATCACAAATCCAAATCATATCGGTAACTTGAATCCGTTCCGTTACAGAGGTTATTACTACGATACAGAATCAGGTTTCTACTATCTAATGAGCCGTTATTACGACCCTGTTACTCACAGATTTATTAATGCCGACGGTTATTTCCAGTCAGGCGGAAGCATTTTAGATGCTAATACTTTTGCTTATTGCAGAAATAATCCTATAATGAATAGTGACTGTACTGGTACAAGTTGTAGTAAGCATAAATCGTATTATGTGCCAAATTGCGGATATTGTGACCCTTCGTACATTCATGAAATGAATGAAAAAATAGATTGGTTAAATAGAGTATATAATACATCTCCTGAACATCGAATTGTTAAAGTAAATATTGATGGTTCACGTGTATATGGAGATGCTACTTTGCCGACTGTATCTGACGGATTTGTCACGATTTATTCTGGTGCATCAACTTTTGGTGGTGCGTTTACAAGTGGTTATTCACAAGCATTACCGTATGCTGCGGTCACTACTTTGCCGATGACAGCGTATAATATTTATTCATACTATAATGATCCAAGATTAACTACCGAACAAGCAAAAAATTTAACTGCTTTGGAAGTAACCAACTTTGCAGGAACAATGTTATTAACTGTAGCTGCGGTATCTTCTCCGCCCGGTTGGGTGGCGTTAGCGGTTACAGGTGTCACAGTGGTAGCTTCATGGGTAGGTTCAGAAATTATTTCCCACCAAAAAAATGATTATATTTCTAGCAACAAAGAGAGTGGATTGTATTAAAATGAAAGCAAAGAAAATTTATTATTCAATTGTCGTAGGATTACAAAGCTTATTTATATTATTGCTGTTTGTGAACATTGGTTATTGCATAATTACTTCGGATTTAACTATGTTTCCCACAACTGCGTTGTATTTGAATTTTTATCCTTTTATGAATTTTTTTAAAACACATAATCCGTATGATTTGATTGTGTTTATATCTTTGTTGCTTTTGCTGTTTGCAATGCACTTTGCAACAATATGCATACTTTTTAAAAAGGTTAAAAGAATATATGCTTGGGTAGTTATAGTTAATGCTTATTTTTACGCTTTAACTATGTATAGCGACGGAGATTTAGTTTATGTCTTTCACGGTATTGAATTTTCAATCTATATTTACAGTAATTTAGCAATGTTTTTATTGCTGTTGATTGCAGCTTTATTAAAACTCTACCGTAAGAGGGTTCATATTAATTCAAGCCTTGCAGATGATTATTTTCTGCCGAATGAAGAGGATAATAAGCCTGAGGATAAATGTGACGGAATAATTCAAGGAAGTATTTTAGTTCCGATTTTCCAGACAGCTTGCTTTTCATTTTCTTTGATTACAAAATATTTTGGTTCGCTTTTGGAGAGTTATTTATATGTGTTTTATACTGCATTTATAATTGCTTCAATCTTTATGTTTGTAATGTCTTATCGAGATTACAAAAAAGCAGTACAATCAAATGCTTTTTCGGAAGAACGAATTGCAAAAGTTGAAAAATACATAAAAATTCAACCGATTACCTTTGCACTTTTTCTCGCATCGGCAGTTTTGATATTTGCATTTTGACAGCAACAAACTCTACAATAAAATAGGGTGGAACAACTGCTGTAAGGAGGCTCGAAAGAGCCTCCTTTTTAATGCTTGAACAGAATACAAATTTATTGTGATGACAAACCGCTTTACAGCTATGTAAAATTTTTATACAGATATAATGATGAAATAAAAAATATCGAAATAAGAATAAACCTCCTGCACAGAGTAAAATTCGTTGCAGGAGGTTTTGTTGTACGAAAAATTATATGGGCTTAATTATTGGCATATTTGTTGGAATCTATATGTAAAATTTACAGAACCTGAAAATATGCATTATTGATACTTTGTCGGGACAGGCACACATCAGTTCTTGCTGTTTGCAACTTTTCAGACTGCTTTTCGGAGGTTATTGCACCGACAATCGGCTCTCCCACAATATTACCGTTTTTATCGACAACATATGTTGTGGGGTAGGAGTACAATCCGGATGTGAATTCTCCGGCTTTACTTTTTGAATCAAACCAAATGTTTTTGTAGGTCACACCTTTTTTTGCCAGAATATTCTTTGCGTCAGAGATAGCCGTTTTGTCACCGTCAAGTGTAAATGAATTGATTCCGACTACCGCTCCGCCTTTTTTTGCAAGCTGTTTATTCAGAGCTTCCAGGTCGGCAAGTTCTTCCACGCAGGGATTGCAGGTGGTAAACCAGAAGTTTACTACGGTAACGGTATTTTTTGCAAAAAGCGTACTGCTCTTAACTTCGTTTCCGTCAAGATCCTTGCCGTCAAATGTCGGGAATTTATTCAGATTATCCTTTTCGATGGGCTTACCGTTTTCCGCCGGAACGCTCATATCTCCATCAGACGGTTTTTCTCCGCATCCGGGAAATTTTTGTTCCAAAACCGTCAGCTTTTCTTCAATTTCCTTAATCTCTTCGGCGCCTTCATTAAGCAGCTTCAACTCATCTGCACTGAACTGATCCTTGATACCGTCAATCGTTTTCAGAAGAAAATCGCCGTAGCTTTTGCCGTCCTCATTCATCGCCATACCTTTATCGGCTGAAGCAAATACCTTTTCCCAAAGCTTGCTGTTTTCGGAAAGAATAGCATTTTCCTGTGCCATCAGTTTTTGATGCAGGTCGGCGGCCTCGTCTTTTGTTTTCGGATTCACAGCTGTCAGCATAGCCGTTTCGCTTTTCTTATTTGCGGTAGTATTCGTCGTGTTGCCTTTGTTTGTGCCACAGGCGGCAAAGCTTAACAACATCACCAAGGCAGTCAGTAAGGTTAAAATTTTTGTTGTTTTCATGGTATTTACTCCTTTTCTGTTTCAATTTCTGTTTCAATTTTTTGTTTTGCTGTTTCCGCTTTTTCAGCGGTACAATCATTTTCTTTTCCTTTGCCAAAGCCGTAGCGGAAGCTGACCGCCTTGGTGGGACAGGCACGGATACACTTACCGCAGCGTATGCATTCGGTGTGGTCGGGAGTTTTGGTTACATCTACATCCATCTTGCATACTTGGGCACACTTTCCGCAGGAAATGCATTTGTGTTTGTCTACTTTCATTCCGAAAAGCGACACCTTGTTAAGCAATGCATAAAATGCACCGAGAGGACACAGCCACTTGCAGAACGGTCTGTAGAAAAGTACACTCAGTACGATTACCGCAATCAATATGCCCAGCTTCCACGAAAAGAGCGTACCCAGTGCGGCGCGGATTCCCGAATCGACGGCGGCAAGAGGGATTGCTCCCTCGAGTACCCCTTGAGGACAAAGATACTTACAGAAAAAAGGATCTCCCATACCCACATCATTTGTAATGAGCATTGGCAGCAAACCTACTGCAAAAAGCAAAACTGCATATTTTATGTATGTCAGCGGCTTCAGCTTTTTAGTGGAAAGCTTTTTTGTCGGTATCTTATGTAACAGTTCCTGAAGCCATCCGAACGGACACAAAAAACCGCAGATAAAACGCCCGAGCAGAACTCCTATCAATATGAGGAATCCTGTGATATAATATGAAAAACTGAATTTTGACGAACCCACCACAGCCTGAAACGAGCCGATTGGGCATGCACCCGATGCCGCAGGGCAGGAATAGCAATTTAGTCCCGGAACGCAAACAGTCTTTCCTTTGCCTTGATAAATTCTGCCCTTCAATAAATTCGGCAGATGAATATTACTCAGCAAAGTTGCTCCTGCTTGAATAAGCCATCGAAAGCGTGAGAGGAACTGCGATACACCGCCTCTTTTTTTCTTCTTCGCATTTTTGTTATCCAATTCCCACACACTCCAAACACAGCCGGATTGCCTTGCTTAACACGGTTTCTGCCTCTCCACGCAGAGCTCCGTAACACAGCATCGTAATTCCGCAGATAATCAGTACGATCTGAAATACGGTTTTTTTCTTTCGAGTCAATTCGGTCACTCCTTTCTTTTGTGCTCTCATTGTAGCACAGAGGATGTAAAATCCCTGTTAAGAACGAAAACTTAACAAAAACTTTATGTCTGAGCGATATAATGATATAATTAAATTATCAAAGAAATATGAAAACATAACAAGGAGAGTTTCTATGCGTATTTTAGTAATTGAAGACGAGCGTGCGCTGTGCGAGACAATTGTTCGCAGCCTTAAAAGATTGGCATACAGCGTTGATTTTTGCTATGACGGAAACAAAGCAAATGAGTTGCTCGGAATAGAAAAGTACGATCTTGTTTTACTTGATCTGAATTTACCCGGTGCAGACGGGATGACGGTACTGCGAACTCTGCGACAAACCGACAGAGATACCGGAGTGTTAATTCTTTCGGCACGCTGTGAGGTTGCCGACAAGGTGGAGGGACTGGATGCCGGAGCAAACGATTACCTGACAAAGCCTTTTCATTTGGAGGAGCTTGAAGCACGAATACGCAGTCTGACTCGCCGACGGTTTACACAAAACAATGTTGTTTTGAACTGTGGAAAGGTTGCTTTTGACACCAAAGCCCGTGTTGCCGTTGCTGACGGTCAGGAGCTGTCACTTACCCGAAAAGAAATCGGAATACTTGAATATTTACTTCTTAATCAAGGTCGCCCCGTCAGTCAGGAAGAACTGCTCGACCATGTTTGGGATAACAGTGTTGACAATTTCAGCAATTCAATAAGAGTACATATTTCTGCATTACGAAAGAAACTGCGTGCGGCACTCGGCTATGACCCGATTCGCAATCGCATTGGTGAAGGATATGTTATGGAGGAAGAAAAAGTATGAAAAAGTTATCCTTGCAATGGCGCATAACTCTGATGACTGCACTTCTTATCGGAGCCACCTGCATTTTTATGAATGTTCTTATCGGCTATTCCGGCAGCCATTATATGGATTCCATAGGCTCTTATGTTACAGGTTACGGTGATACGGACAAAGGAGAACCTGACTTTTTCGATCCCGAACACGAAAAGCTTGATCGTGAATTGACTATTGTAATTAACGGAGCACAGGAATCCTTTATCGCTACCAATTGGTATATTACGGCGGCGGCAACATTGTTGGGCGGTGTGCTTGCGTATTTTTTAAGCGGGCATGCACTGAAGCCTCTGCGTACTTTTACCGCTCGGGTTGAAAAGGTTCAACCTAACAATTTGACGGATATGAAGATAACCGAAGAAGTTCCGCCTGAACTGAGACAGTTTGTCAAGTCGTTCAATCGGATGCTTGACCGTCTTGATGAGGGATTTACCGCTCAACGACAGTTCACGGGAAACGCCGCACACGAGTTGCGTACGCCGCTTTCGCTTATGCAGGCACAGCTTGAACTTTTTTCGGCAGAGCATTCCGAGGTATCGCCTGAAACGGCGGAGTTCCTCCGATTGTTGCGTGAGCAGACTGAACGAATGACGCAAATGACAAAAACCCTGTTGGAAATGAGCGAGCTTCGGACAGTATCGTGTGCTGACCGCATAGAGATAGGACCTATGGTAGAAGAGATTTTCACTGACCTTGCACCCCTTGCAGAGAAGAACAATGTTACACTTGAAAGCACGGGCGACGCTGTTATGACAGGCAGTGACACGCTGATTTACCGTTTGTTATATAATCTGACCGAAAACGCTATACGCTACAACCGTTTTGACGGTACAGTGAATATTACCGTAATGCACAAAGACAATCAGCTTGTTATTACGGTTGCGGATACCGGCTACGGCATCCCCGAACAATACAGAGAAAGTATTTTTCAACCCTTCTTTCGTGTGGATAAATCCCGAAGCAGAGAATACGGCGGAGTTGGATTGGGACTTTCTTTGGTGTGGGAAATCGTTGCACTGCACAATGGTAAGGTTCGTGTGGAAGAAAGTTCGGAAAAGGGTACTGCTATAGCAGTAAAGTTTCCGACAGATGCGATAAAAATTTAATATTTTGCGATTTTTTCTTAGTTAATTGTTGAAATTGCCGTAGCTCTGTGCTATACTATAATTAATTAATCGATTAGTTATCAAAAGGAAGCGAATATTATGAGAACAACAGAGGAACAGCACAACGAGCGTAAGAGGGAAATAATGGAAAAATGCTTTGAATGCTATGCTGAAAACGGATTGACCGGTACGGGCATCAAGGCTTTGGCGGCAGCGTGTGGCTGTACAACGGGAAATCTGTATTCCTATTTCAACAGTGTTGATGAACTGATTATTGAATCAACTGCATACTGTATGGAAAAGGTCGAGGATGATTTTATGGAAAAAGCTCCCACCGACCCGAAGGATGTTGTTCGATTTGTGAAAGAGGTTCCGTATTGGACCGCAAAGAAGCACGGCAAAAAATATCGGCTGATGTATCAGGTCTATACCCATCCGAAATATATTGAGCACGGTAAGAAATTTTTTGAGGGGGTAAATGAGCGCTATACCGAGTATGCCAAGCGGCTTGAGCCGAAGATAGGTATTCCGTACACGGTCATCACGCCGCTGATCTTTATCTTCGTCCGCGCCTGTGTACACTACGCCATGTTCGAGGACGAATATTATCTTCAAACCCAGATGGAGGTCTTAAAGCAGGGAGTTGCCCTGTTTGTGGATAAATACCGCTCACAATATCTGAACGGAGGTAACGCAACATGAAGAAACGAATACTCAGTATCCTGCTGACCTTATGCATGG
>OHKC01000447.1_pt1 | contig 12264 bp, 8 predicted proteins | sample 1568761 | NCBI WGS metagenome assembly OHKC01 (sample SAMEA3879514, study PRJEB24766) | human gut metagenome | biome: human-associated habitat; feature: feces | place: USA | collected 1985/1987 | reverse complement strand
AGCTGTGTAACTTTTCCCATGGCTCCGGTGGGTGTAATATTGGCTTCTCCGGTGATTCGGCAGACGACCAGCGCCAGGAAAAAGGATATGACTACCGCGATGCAGCTCATCCAGTACGGAACGTTAAATGATGTATGAGCCAGATAGCCGAGAGCTCCCAGAGAGATAAGCTGGCCTGCCAGAAACCAGCTCATGGGCGTTTCTATTTTTTCCACATCTGTCAGTTTTCGTTTTTTACTCAGGGAAAACATGGCACCCAGGGAAGAAAAGGAACGAACAATGCTTTTCCATTGGAACAGGAAAGCCACAATGCTGGCGACGACCATGCAGGCGGTTCCTCCCCACAGGGTCCAGCTTACGCTCTCCCGATAACCTGCTCCCGCGGGAAGCAATTTCTGGCTTTCCAGCCACGGAACGTAAAGAGCCCAGCAAACGGTTCCTCCGATGAAGAGGCTGAGGGATGTTTTCATGCCTACCAGAGCTCCCGCACCCACGAACATGAGATCCCATTTGAAGAAGATAGTACGCTGGTACCAGTTGCCGAGGATATGTTGCTGGACCGTTCCAAGCCATCGTTCTCCTCCTGCAGCCATGGCGATGGCATTAGCGGCGGCGAAAAGGGCAGAATAAAGAAGAGCTTTGGCCTGTCCCGCCGCCTTTTTGCCTTCAGAATAGAGAACTTTGAGGGTTTCCGCCGTAGCAATACTGTCTGGGAACCTTATTTGTTCAATGTTGATCATCTGGCGTTTCATCGGAATGGCCATGGTGACACCCAGTACGGCAATGAAAAATATCCAGGCGAAGGTAGTGCCAAGAGGCATGTGCTGTCCTGTCAGCAGGAGCAGGGCGGCTACGGCGGAGGTGAGGGTTCCTCCTGTAGAATAGCCTGCAGAACTGGCAGCGGACTGCATGCATGTATTTTCCAGAATAGTCATGGGGGATTTGGAAATGCCCAGGCGCACAAAGGCGTTCCAGAGGGCAAAAGAGATAATTCCTGCCGTCAGAGCCACCCCAAAGGACCATCCCATTTTGAGGTTGGCGTACAGATTAGTGAGGGAAAGGATGGAGCCTAGGAGCATGCCTACGATGACGGCTCTCCAGGTAAGCTGCTTCATTCTGTCTCCGGAACCCAGATAAACTTGATCGTACCATTGCTGTTCTACTTCATCCGGAGTGCCTTGGAATCCATCCAGAGGCAGCGGTTTTTCCAAGCAGGAGGGGAGAGGGCTGGAAGACTGGGAGGACGTAGATGCCATACAGTTCATAATATAGCATTTGCGGGCGTGGTGGAAAAGTCGTATCTGTCTTTCTCTGCTTTCGGCGTTCCTTCTGTTTGAGACTTGCGTGCTTGTGACGGCCGTGGTTTAATGGGCGGCATGAGCCAATCTTTTACGGATAAACTTGCCGCCCGCATTAAAGAGACCGGTTCCGCCTTGTGTGTCGGATTGGATCCGCGCCCCGGCATGGATGATTTGGAGGTGATTCCTGCGCTGTTGCGGAAGGTTGTGAAGGAAACCGCTCCATATGCGGCGGCGTTTAAGCCGAATATTGCCTATTTTGAAGCCATGGGGTTGCGCGGTCTGGAAATACTTGAGGATTTGCTTCCGGATATGCCTAAGGATGTTCCGGTGGTGCTGGATGCTAAGCGTGGAGATATTGGAGAGACTCAGAAGTATTACGCTCATGCTTACTTTGAACGCCTGGGTGTGGACGCTGTGACGTTGAGTCCTTTTATGGGATATGATACGCTGGAGCCTTTTCTGAATTATGAAGGTAAAGGTGTTTATCTGCTGGCAGTTACTTCCAATCCCGGTTCTGTGGATGTGGAACGGCAGGAACTGGCAGGGGGCCGCAGGGTTTTTGAACTGGTGGGAGACATGGTGCTCCGCTCTGTCCGGGAAGGCTGTAAAACTTCCGTAGGCATGGTGGTTGGTTTGACCAATGCAGATTCCAGTATTCTGGAGCGTATTCCGGATGCTCCTTTGCTCATTCCCGGCCTGGGTGCTCAAGGCGGTGATCTTTCCTGCCTGAGTGGTTCCGGTCACGTGGCGCCTCCCCTGATTAATGTCTCTCGAGGAATCATGTACCAGAATCCGGAATTGGGTTTTGCTGAGAAGGCCGCCGGATTTGCTCAGCGCATTCGAGAGGCATTGAATTATTGATGTTCATGTATTTTTTGCAAATAACAAAATGATAACGGCCTGCTTATGGCTGTGCATGAGCTTGTCAAAGGGAGGGGGCTGATATATTGAACAGGTGCATCCCCATGCCCTGCCCGTTTTTTATGGATGAAAAGCCCGGAATTGTAAAATTCACTCCCCATTCCACTTCCAGATCCGCAATGTTGATTGCGGTGGCAGTGACAGTGGGTGTTCAGGTGGCTTTGTGTGCTGTGCTTGTAGCCATACATTTGCAGGATATGTGGTTTCCCTCCGTCCAGGGTGGGGAAGTGGAAATGACGTTTGTGTCCCCGTCCGAAGAAGTTTCTCAGGAGATGGAAGAAGTTCAGCCTACATCTGTTGTTCCGGTTGCAGCTCCTTCCACAGTCAGCCCTGTTCCGGAGATTGCGTCAGATGAAGACTTATTGGCGATGAAGCTGCCGGAAAATGAAGATTGTTCCGAAATGAAGGATTTTCTTTTGGATGAAGCTCCTTCCGAACTCTTGCCGGAGGAGCTCGCCGCCATGCGGATTTCCATGAATGAAGTAAAGCGAAGGCAGCCTGTGAAGCGCCCGGCGGTATCCCTGCCGGGGCGTCCGGAACCAGATCAGAATATTTCTCCTGATAAAAAGGTGCGTTATAAACATGCTCCGTCCTTGCCCAATTCCGTCAATTCTTCTAAAGTCGGGAAGGTGAATGCCGTGGTGAAAGTAGTGGTTGGAGTAAATTCCCATGGGGAACCTTCATCCGTCAATCTTCTTCAGTCAACGGGAAATGCGGAATTGGACCGCCTTTTTATGCGTTGGGTGAGAGAGAATTGGACTTTTTATCCGGCGGAAAAGGACGGTGTGCCCATTGCTTCCAAGGTGGTGGTGCCCGTCAGGCTGAATATAGATTAACCTGTACAAGGAAATATAAAGATGCTTCCGGAGAAGACAGAGAATAGGCCCGTTTATGTGATCGGCCACCAGAATCCGGATACGGATGCTATTTGTTCAGCCATAGGGAATGCGGAGTTTTTAAGAACTCATGGCGAACCTGGTGCGGTTGCCGCCAGATGTGGGGAAATGACGCTGAGAACATCCTGGGTATTGGAAAAGGCAGGAGTGCCGGAGCCGATACTGATTCATGACGTGACGCCCACCGCCGGGACAATCTGTCGTCGTGATGTGATTAGCGTAAGTCCGGACGATACATTCCTGACGGCGTATCGAAGGATGACGGAAAATTCCCTTCAAACCATACCGGTTATTGACGCTGATTACAACCTTCATGGCCTATTGCGTTATTTTGATTTGTTGAGCCTGCTCATGCCTCTGAATATGACGGAGATGAATGTGCGCTCCGTCTTTTCCAGCCTGAGCAATATCGCCACCACCATTGACGGAAAATGTCTGACCGGGGAATCCTTAAGTGAGGAAGAAACGCAGAATATTCTGCTGGTGGGTGCTTCCAGTGAACCCAGCGTTCGAACAAGGCTCGCAAATTACAGGAGAAAAGGGATTATCCGGGATCTGATTGTTATTTGTGGGGACCGTCCGAATGTGCAGCTATATGCAGTGGAACATGGCGTACGCGCTTTGGTGACCACGTCCGGTGCTTTCCCTTCCTTGGACATTATTGAGACGGCCCAGACGACGGGAACATGTATTTTGAGTACTCCCTGGGATACGGCCAGTGTTGGCCAGTTGATCCGTTGTTCCCGGAAGGTGAGGGAGCAGGTTCAGAAGGATTACACCGTTTTTCCGGAGAATATGCCGCTGCCCGAGTTGAGGCAGGCTGCCGTAAAGCGCAAGCAGGCATTGTTCCCTGTGATGAGTATCAAGACGAACAAAATAATTGGTGTACTGAGTAAGACGGATTTGGTGGATCCGCCCCGTACACGTGTGGCTTTAGTGGATCACAATGAATTTTCTCAGGCCGTCAAGGGGGTGGAGGAGGCGGAGATTGTGGAGGTGATGGATCACCACCGTTTGGGTACCCAGCTTTCTACACGGGATCCAATCCGTTTTCTGAATGAACCCGTAGGATCCACATCCACCTTGGTGGCACGCAGATTTTACCATCGTAATGTGGAACCCTCCCAGGCTGTAGCGGTCTGCCTGTGCGCGGGGATTCTTTCAGATACCCTGAATTTGACATCTCCTACGACGGCTCGGGCAGATAGGGAAATGTTGGAATGGCTGACAGGGATTGCCAAAATAGATGCCAAGAAGTTTACAGAGGAGTTTTTTGCCACCGGTTCTCTGTTGCGTTCCAAAACTGAACCTTCCGTTATTATTCAGGCGGACAGGAAGACTTTTACTGAGTACGGGCATAAGATCAGTATTTCCCAGATTGAGGAAATTGGTATGTTTGGCTTGGAAGATGTCCAGGAAGGTTTAGTGAGGGAACTTCGGAAGCTGGTGGAGAAAGAGGGGCTGAAGCTTGCTTGCCTTTTGGTTACGGATATCGTTACTCACGATTCCATGTTGCTGGCCGTCGGGGATGAAGAAGCTCTGGAAAATATCGAGTACGAGCGGCTTGGCCCTAATTTGTTTTCCGCTACTGATGTGGTAAGCCGAAAGAAACAGCTTTTTCCTGCTATTTCCCGTGCATTAAAGACGTTGTAGATGCCGGAAATCTTTGCTTTTTACAGGCAAGATTTTTCCTGAGGAGGAACGGCGTTGCCGTGCTGTAAGGGGTATAGATCAGGGAATTGCAATGTCTGCTACGATAGAACGGCGGATAGTATCCGGTATCAGCACAGTACTGGCTCTTTCAGGTTTGAGCGGCGGCGTGCAAAAAACTCGGTCTAGGCGTAATAGAGGGAAATTGACAGGTTGCGTAGCTCCGTAACCGGCACCTTTCAGTTTGAAGCAATCCTGAAAGTCGGAACTGAGTTTGGAGAAAATTGGGGATTGAGGGGCAGCGCTGAAGTTCCCGGCCATGATAATGGGAAGTTCTCCATGCTGGGTTCCTACTTCCCTCAGGGTATCAAACAGGTATTGAAGTTGTTTACGGTGGATAAAGCGGAGTGTATGGAAATATTTCCAGCAGGCGGGGGAGTACAGGTCGAAGCGATGTTCAAAAGGTTCCAGACTGATGTTGATGAGCCGAATCGCCAAGGAGGAATTTTCCGGTATCCAGTCTACAATCAAACCGGCTGTGTCCGTGATGCTCTGGGCTGGACCAATCTGACCGTGCCTTACAATGATCGCGCAACTTCCTATTTGCTTGATATAAGAGGTTCTACCGAAAATACTGTAGGCAAATTTGAGTGTTCGGTTATAGTTGCTGCAGCCTTGGACGAAAATGACATCTGCACGGAGTTTGGATATTTGTTCAATGGGAGGGGGTTCCTCGCAGCCCTCGTACAAGGTAAGAACCCTTATTTGCCTGGCATCCGGAGATGGCGGCATTTTGTAGTATTCCATTCCAGTTCTGGCAATGGGCGGGAGAAAGTCTGTAATGACGATGCCGTACGCAACCCAGACGATAATGCCAAGCAGACCGATCCGGGAACCGAAGACCAGCCATGCAATGAGCGCCGGAAAGGAGAAAATGAGACAGCAAGCCCATATGGGCAGTGACGTTGCAAAAGCCATCGTGTCTGAACCGGTCCAGAAAATAGTGACGACGATGACCCACAGGCACAGAGAGACGCCCCCCAGCGCTATTCCCAAGTGGTTGACTCCGGATAGCGTTGGCAGAGGTTCTGCCAGATGTTTGCGTCTTCTGAGCCGATGCACTGTGGTGACAGATTAGAAGCCCATGCCTGGAGGGAGATCCAGGCCTCCTGTCAGCTTTTTCATTTCCGCCGCGGCTGTTTCCTTACCCTTGGCAATAGCTGCATTGATGGTTTGAAGGAGAAGCTCCTGGAGAAATTCTGAATCGGACGGGTCAATGATGGAAGGATCAATGACCAGTTCCGTGAGGTTGCCGTCACAGGTGGCGGTAACTTTCAATTTTCCTCCAGCTCCTTCCGTTGTAACGGTTTGGGAGGCGAGTTTTTCTTGAGCGGCCGCAAGCCCTGCCTGCATTTGCTGGACCTGTTTCATCATTTTCATTATGTTCATGGTCGTTGTGTCTGAGTGGATGAGTTGACTATTGGGAAATGATACGAGCCCGGAAAATCTCCATAGCAGCATCAATCAGCGGATCCGTGTAGTAAGAGTTATCTTCATTTTCCTCTTTGGAAGCTTCCTGGACAGGCTCTGCGGTTTTTTTCTGCGGGGTATGAGGTTTAGGTGCAGGAATGGTGGATGCGGAAGGAGGTGGTGCAGGCAGAGGAGCCAGTTCTTCCTGCACGGGTTCGGGAATGGAGAAATCCTGACGGATAGAAATAGTAACAGAGGTTCCAATATATTGGGAAAGAGCAGCTTCCAAAGCTGTTCGCAGAGGGCCGGTTCCAAGACTGTCCATCCCCTGACGGTCAGAAGGATGAAAAGAAATGGCGACTGCTACACCATCATAACCGGAAAAAACGCTGTTGGCTAGAAAGTCCGCTTGAAGAGGGAATTTGGCGGACATTTGTTCCAACACCGTTTTCCAGTCTTCTTCCGTGATTGTTCTTCCTGATTGTTGGGACAGAACTGCCGGTTCCTCTTTTTCTACGGGTGCCTGGGTTTGGGATGATGTGCTTGGAGTATCGAATAGATTGTCAAAGAAACTGTTAGTTCGTCTTTCCAGAGGAAGATTTTCCTCTGGATCCATAAAAGTAGGCTCTGGAGAATCCGTAGGAAATTTCGACACATCGGAGGCATCGGAGTCTGGATGCCGGGTGATTTCTTCGGAGGCAGGTACGGTTTTTGTCCGCAATTTAGTGGCGGAGTAGGGAAATTCTTCCTCTGCAACGGCAAGAGAGGTGGGGGGGGCAGCGGGTGTAAGAGTTTCCTGTTGTGGTTCGGCTTCCTGCATAGGATGGGGAGAAGCTTGAGCGTCAGTACTCTGAATTTTCTGTACTGCGGGAGATGAAGCAGGGGAGGACACAGAAAAATCTGGAATCGGATCCATCAAATGTTCTTCCGTAGCTGGGGTTGGGTTTGTTGCAGCAACAGGAGACTGGATGTTTTGCCGGGGGGCCGGAGTGGGTGCCGTGGCGGAGGAAATAAATGTACTTGGTTCCTGCTGTGAAGCAAGATCTGAAGAAGAGGCCGGTGCCGCGGTGGCTAGCGGAGCACCTTCCAACGCCATGATAATATCGCTGATGCTGGACTCAGCCAGAGTATGAACGGCTTTAATCAGGCCCATTTCCAGATGAAGCCTTTTATTGGTGGACCAGCGCATTTTATCTTCCGTTTCCGCCAGAACTTCCACCAAACGCAGGATTTTGTCCGTATGGGTGCGTTTGACCAATTCGGCGAGTTCCTCCTTGGAGGATTCCGGGAGAGAATCAAAGCTGGCTTCTGGATCTACTTTAGAGACCAGAATTTCACGCACGGCGGAGATAATTTCGGAAAGGAACTGGCTCATGTCTCTTCCTGCTTCCGCCTGTTCATGCAGAAGATGCAGGAGAGAGGGAAGTTCCTTGTTCAAAATAAGCGCCAGAGCATGGGCCACGGTCTCCCGGGAAGTAATGCCGAAAATGTGGAGTACCTGCTGTTCTTCAATATGATCTCCACAGAAGGAAACAAGCTGGTCCAGCATGGATTGTGCATCCCGCATACCTCCATCCGCCACTTTGGCGACAGCAAAGGCTGCTTCCCTGCTCAAACTTACTCCCTCTGCAGAAGCGATATGGAGCAGGTGTTCTGCAATGATTTCAGAAGGGATGGGGCGCAGGTCGAAGCGCTGGCATCGCGATAGAATGGTTGGCAGTATTTTGTGGGGTTCCGTGGTTGCGAAAATAAATTTGACATGAGGTGGCGGTTCTTCCAGCGTTTTGAGCAGGGCGTTGAAGGATTCCTTAGTGAGCATGTGCACTTCATCTATATAGACGATACGGAAATTTCCTCTGCTCGGAGCGAACCGTACGTTGTCCCTGAGATCCCGGATGTGATCAATGCCGCGGTTGGATGCTCCGTCTATTTCAAGAACATCCAGGCTCCGCCCTTCCGCAATTTCTTCACATATATCTTCATGCGGGTCAAAATCCACTTTGGGCCCACCGCTGCAGTTTAGAGCTTTCGCAAAAATTCTTGCGGTTGATGTCTTTCCCGTTCCACGGGGACCTACAAAGAGATAGGCATGGGCGAGACGGTTGTGCTCAATGGCGTTTTTCAACGTCCGGACGACATGATCCTGTCCAAGGACGTCATTGAATGTCAGAGGACGGTATTTTCTGGCAAAGACCTGGTAACTCACGGTTCAGAAAGACTAGAAGATGAGTTCCCGTTTGAAAAGAAAATAGAGAGTAATTGTTTTAAAATGTTGATAAAACGGTTCTTGCACACTCCCGCTACGGAGCTTGCCTGAAAAAAATATCAAGAAAACAATGAGGATGTCATTTTGATATTGAAATCTGAAAATGTTCATGCCAATCTCACAAAAGTAACAGGAACCTTCTCATCTCTATAATTTCCTATGTGGGTCAAAGTATCAATAGCAGCCTTGGTCATTGCTCTTCTCGGAGGAGCCATGTATTATCTTGATAACGAGGAAGCTCTAACCAAGGAGCGTAGGGAATGTGCTTCCCGCTACAAGAACCTGAACGGCCTTCGTGGCGAATTTACGGAAGAAAAGACGAAATATGTCGATTTCCTGGTGAAGAATGAGGCTCTGACGAATGACATCAATGCTTTAACCAAGGAAAAGGATGAACTGGAAGTAAAGAATCAGGAATTGGCCTCAGCCAATGAGGCCAAGAAATCTGACCTTCAAACGCAGCAAACCGCTTTGGCGGAATTGCAATCCAAGAGCAAGGATATGGAAAGTATCCAAGCCATTGCTGACAGAATCAAGGGGCTGGAAGAAGAGTCCAAGCAGTTGGAAGTGGTTAAGCAGGCGGAACAGGGAAAACATGATGCCATCGTTGCTGAAACCGAACAGCTTGTTGTGAATAATGCCGCTCTTCGTCAGCTCAAGGCCGACCAGGATGCCCGCCTTTCTCCGCCCAACCTGAAAACGAGGGTTTCCCAGGTGATTCATGATTTTAATGTAGTTGTGATTGACGGAGGAGCCGCCGATCTGGGCGTGGTGCCCGGTTCCAAGTTGGCCGTCATGAGGGACGGCAACAAAATTGCCGAGCTTGACGTAAACGCTGTTGAATCCCGTGTTTCCACGGCCACTATTCTACCAAGTACGGTAACCGCCGGCGAACGTGTTGAAGCCGGAGACGTCGTTGTATCTGTTCGTCCCTAGCATTTTTCCGGTTCAATACACTCCATACACTCTCACATACATACACAATGAAAACTGTCTTAGTAGTTTTATTGATTCTTGCAGCAGGGGCGGGCGCCTGGTTCTCCGGTCTTAGCGGCCTTTTCGGTATTAATGGCCAGTACCAGGATTTTAAAGAAATGATTTCGTATCGTAAGACCTTGGACAAGGAAATACGTACTTGGACAAGCTTGCGCAACGACATGATTAAGAATCGTGGCTTGGCAGCGGAAGAAAATCTTAGTCTGATTTCCAACAAGGCTTCCGTGACGCAGCAGCGTGATGAACAGCTTTCCAAGGAAGCGGAGTTGAAGGAAGAAGAAGTGCAGTTGAATGCGGACTTGTCCAAAATCAATAAACAGATTGAGGAATTAAAGAGCAAGTTGCAAGATTTCGGTGTTTCCAGCGTACAGGAAATCCAGGAGAAGATGGAATCTTTGGAAGCTTCCAATAAGAAGCTCCAGGAAGATATTGACCAGATTAAAAGTGCTACAGAAGTGGCTTCCAAGAGACGGGCAGAACAAGCTTCTGAGCTGGCTAGCCGCCAGAAGGAGCAAGCTGAATACCGAGCTGCTCTTGCCAAAAATGGGGAAGAGTATCCCGTTCTATCCGTGGATCCGCAGTGGGGTTTTGTTGTGATTGGGGCCGGACAGGGCAGTAGTATTGATCCAAATACGGTTCTTCTTGTTACCCGTGAAGGTCGCAGCATTGGTAAATTAAAGGTAACTTCCCTGGAGAAAAATCAGACGGTAGCTGACATTATTAAAGACAGCGTACCGTCTGGTATGAGTATTCAACCCGGCGATAGAGTACAACTCCTGCGTCCCCGTCAGTCCGCCAAATAAAGGTTTGCCACGTATTTTCCTTGAACCCCGTTGTGTCGTCCGGCATAATGGGGTTCAACTTTTTAAAAGGAAATGATGAAACGATTTGCAATCTCCTTTTTGTTTGTGTCTTTTTCTATTCTTCTGGTCTCTTCCTGTTCCTGGTTGATGGAACCGCAGGAGAGGGAGCGTGTGCCGCAGCCGCCTCCCGGTCCGGAAAAGAGTGCGCTTCCTCATAATAAGACCCAAAGATTTGAGGCGGAAGCAACGCTCGGCCCGTTGGCCTCGCCGAGACGTTAACGGCATCCGAATGACGCTGGACGGTGATTCTGTTCTTTACAGTATCCGACAAACCGGATACAACCGCCTCCGGTTTCCAAGTGGAGAGATGGCTGAGCTGGTCTAAGGCACTCGACTCGAAATCGAACGTGGGCTTTAAAACCCACCGTGGGTTCGAATCCCACTCTCTCCGCCAGTTTTTCAGTAAGAGCCCCGTCGGAAGACGAGGCTCTTATTTTCGATAGGAAAGGAACAGGCGGGAATTCAGATAGGCGGCTGTTCAGTGATAGAGGGTGCGTTCTTGACCGGGGTCTTTAAGGCGGTCTCCGCCAGGATGGTTGTAACTATAATAATTTTTGTTGGTTGTTTCGGTCGGTTTACCAATGATTACATGATCCAGAAAACGAACGCCTAATAATTTGGAGCATTCCCGCACGCGTTCGGTCAGGAGGTCGTCCGTACGGCTGGGGGCTGGATTTCCACTGGGATGATTGTGGGCAAGGATGAAGCCATAGGCGTTATGAATGACAGTGGGGCGTAATATGTCACGTGGATGAGCAATGGATTCGTTCAAGGTCCCGCTGGATATTTCCACGGGTTTGATGAGGCGACACTTGGTATCCAGCAGCAGAACGAGCACCGTCTCCTTTTCCTTCCAGCGCATGGCTGTAGTCAGATAATCATAGACATCTTCCGGTGTTTGAATGGGTTGACGTGACAGAGTTTCACGGAGAGCCCTCGCTCCCAGTTCAAAGGCAGCGCTCAGCGTAGCGGCTTTCGCCATGCCTATTCCCTTGCAAATGTTCGCTATTTCAGCAGCTTCCATATGAGCTAGGGCATCTAGAGAGCCAGCAGACTGAATCAGATCCGAGGACATGTCCAACACATTTTTCCCCTTGATCCCCATTCGGAGAAAGATAGCAAGCAGTTCCGCGTTGCTGAGGCTGTGCCTTCCTTGGCGGAGCAATTTTTCTCTGGGCAGAGACTGAGAGGGCAGTTCCTGAAGTTTGCGGTAGGTCATTTCAATAACAGAGGCGTGCGGTAGAAAGAATGGCGGAAGGCAGATGTCGCAGCGTATCCCCTGCCGTCAATGTTTGCTGGGTGGCTTCTCCGGCGGAGATTGCCATTTCGGAAGCTCGGCCACACAGGTAGACGCCCAGAACGGCGGAAACCAGCAGGGATTCCCCCTGGCTTATAAAGCCTCCGCAAATACCTGCCAGCACGTCTCCCTGACCGGCAGTTGCCATGCCGGGATCCCCAGTGATGTTATAAAAAAGAGGTTTTCCCCGTTGGGTGACGATGGTGCGTGCTCCCTTGTAAACCAGGGCGGCTTCATGTTCTGCCAGAAAGCAGTCGGCAATGTCTGCCCGGATGGCATAGTTGTCTGCATCTGGCAGAAGTCTGCGAATTTCTCCATGGTGGGGAGTAGCCAGAACGTGTTCTCCCAAGTTCCACTGCATGGCCGCGGCCAGATTCAGCCCGTCCGCATCCAGAACAGTGGGGGTACCTGTTTCCAGAATGAGGCGGATGGCTTCCGCATCTTCCTCCGATACGGAACCGATACCTGGGCCAATGAGGAAAGCACTGAATGTGCGAATGGAGATATCTGCGTAACTGTCCACGGGTCTGACCATGATTTCCGGAGGCATGGATGGAGCGATTAAGGGATAGACGTTTTTGTGAACGTGCAGTGTAACCAGACC
>OHKC01000443.1_pt1 | contig 12347 bp, 7 predicted proteins | sample 1568761 | NCBI WGS metagenome assembly OHKC01 (sample SAMEA3879514, study PRJEB24766) | human gut metagenome | biome: human-associated habitat; feature: feces | place: USA | collected 1985/1987 | reverse complement strand
CAAATGCTATTTCTTTATTTTGAGTTTCTCCATTTTTTTAATATAAGTTCAGATTGTTCCTTTACAGCCCGATACATCGAATAATACGCAAAGCTTTCTTCCTTATACTTCATACTGCTAACAGAAGCAGTAATAGCCCATGTAACAATAGCGACAATAAAGACCACAACATACTGGAGTTTTATATGATGCCCACGTATAAACATCCCATTAATATTGGGTGGAATAATGGTTACTGGATTTTTCAATTCATTGATTTTTGCAAGTATCTCATCCTGCCGTTTTAATATGCAATCCGTATTTGCTTCAATAGTCATACGATTGAGATTGTAATCGCAAACGTGCCGATAAAGATATTCAAGAAGTTTAGACTTCTGCTTGAATAATTCAATGAATTTCGGAAACCATAGTGAAAATGGTAACGTGTCCGGCTGCTGTTTCCAGAGATGTTTCCCGGTTTAAGAATAGTGACATTCTTTTTTTCAATGTACTCTTTTAGCTCGTTGATACTTTGACGCAAATTATCAATATTCGCAACTATTACATCTTCTTTCATTATCTTCTACGTTTTGAGGATTTATAAAAAAGTTCGTTTCCTTGATTATTCTTGTCTCTGTAGTCTCTCCATCCAACCATGAACCCCATAAACGCAAAAAGCGTGCAACTCATTGAGCTGCACGCTTTTGCTTATTGTTTATTATCTGTATCCTTATCGGAATCATTTGACTTCCTCAAAATCAGCATTATCTCTGTATGAGCAACTTGCGTACACGTGTTGCAATTATATCGGAAATCCGAAAATAAGCATCCATAAGCAACCACAACTCTTGACTGCAAAAGTACGATTTTATTCATAAATAAAGAGATGTAAACGCATAAAAATCAAAAGTCTGTGTCAATTTTAACAGAATCTCCACTTTTATCCTTACCTTTGTACATGATATTGGGGAGTTGTACCCTAACAATTATAAGGAAACGATGCAAATTCAAAACAATACATTGATAGCGGAATGCTCGGCTTACGATTTCAAGGAAATGCTGGAACGTAAGAAGGTGAAGTCATGGCTTAAATCTGTATCGGCTTTTGCCAATACGGATGGTGGCAGTTTGTTCTATGGAGTGAACGATGACGGAGTGATTGTTGGTTTGGAGAATCCGCAAGCCGATGCCGATTTTATCAGCGAAACGATAAAGGCAAGACTTGACCCTGTGCCGGAAGTTCAACTTATTCCGATAGAACATGAAGGACATACCCTGCTTGAAGTAAAAGTAAAGGCAGGAACGCTTACACCTTATTATTACTATCAGGACGGGACACGTACCGCATATGTACGAGTTGGCAATGAAAGTGTAGAATGCAACTCCCAACAATTACTTTCGTTGGTATTAAAAGGCACGCACATGACTTGGGATTCACTGCCTACCGAAGTGGATGCCAGCAAACATTCTTTCATCATCCTTGCCAATACCTTCCGCGAGCAAACTCATCAGGAATGGAATGACAAATATTTGGAATCATTCGGACTGGTCACGCCAGACGGTAAACTGACCAATGCCGGATTACTGTTTGTGGATAACTGCACGGTATTTCAATCGCGTATTTTCTGTACCCGTTGGACTGGACTCTATAAGGATGATGCCATCAGTTCCGTAGAGCATCGGGCTAACCTTGTATTGCTATTGAAATACGGCATGGACTTCATCAAGAACTATACCATGAGTGGCTGGGTAAAGATGCCAAACTATCGCCTTAACCTCCCCGACTATTCCGACCGCGCCATCTTCGAAGGATTGGTAAACCACCTTATCCATAGAGATTATACGGTAATGGGCGGTGAAGTACATATCGACATTTATGATAACCGCGTAGAACTGGTATCACCCGGTGCTATGCTTGACGGTACACAAATTCAAGACCGTGACATATACAAAGTGCCTTCCATGCGCCGCAATCCCGTCATTGCGGATGTGTTCACACAGTTGGACTATATGGAGAAACGTGGTTCCGGCTTACGCAAAATGCGAGAACTTACGGAGAAGTTGCCTAATTTCCTGCAAGGAAAAGAACCGCAATATCAAACGGAAGCGACCTCTTTCTACACCACATTCTATAATCTAAACTGGAACGAAAACGGAAAAATACCTGTTGAAGAAGTAGCCAACAGGGTAAATAGCACCCTCGAAAAGTACCCTGTAAACGAAGGAAGTTCGGTCGAAAGGTTCGGTGTAAACTGCAAAAGTTCGGAAAAAGGTTCGGAGATAATACAAAAAGGTTCGGAGAAAAAGTTCGGAGATTCGAAAAACAAATCTAAAAGCATTGGGAAAACCGCACAAAAGATTATTGATTTCGTCATTTCCGACCCATCAATGTCTGCAGAAGCAATGGCCTATAAAATAGGAATAAGCTCCCGAGCCGTAGAAAAACATATTTCAAAACTTCGTTCTATGGGAATTTTGTCTCGTGAAGGAGCAGACCATGGTGGCTATTGGCGCATTGTAATTAATCCTCAAGCCGAGCAATAAACCTATGGGAACATATTTCATTCCACTTTGTGCAATAATTACCGTTTTGATTATCGCCTTTTTGTTTGCCTCCTTGCCACAAGTAAGCCACAAAATGCAATACAGAGTGCTTTATACAATAGCCACTATCATGCTATTTGCCGTTATTCCTATCAGTGAGTATATGACTGAGAATACCAAAAATTCAAATAGCAATTATCTACTTGTTCTGATATTCGATATTGCAGTAGGTTATTTCTGTATGTACATTGCCGCGTTACTGAATTTCAATGTCCTTAAACGAAAGAATCAAGCATTAGAAAATGCCTTGACCGAAAAGCTACAAGAAAATGTAGCAATTCTATTGGAACATCAGAATGAAAAGCAACAAGCACTTCAGCAAAGAGAACTTGAATGGTTAGCAGATAAAATCAAGATGTTCACTGAGGAAGAGCAGAAAGCTATTCTTACCAGTGCTTGCGCATTTGCAGAACAAGGTTTGATAGTCACTCCCTCAATAACCATTCAGCTCAAAGATACATGTAGTCAGCAAGATCTTATGTATTTTGTTTGTTCTGCTTTTTTCAACATGGGCAAGAAGCGTAATGATATTGTAAGTTTCTTATATAAAGTTTTTCCTCTCTATTCTCCTGCTGGAGAATGTGTATTGGCTAAAAAGATGCCAGGATTGGAAAAAGTAAAAGAGAGGAGAGAGAAAGAATGTAATTAGCGCATATTTTCAAACCATAGAATAGAATTAAAATGAATAATACACTTATAGATAATTCCATAGAAGCACTTTCAATGACAGCAACATTGAGAAAATGCTTAACCATTGATGGTATTAAAACAGTCAGTATTGCCACAGGTTATTGGGATATTCCCGGTTTAGCTATACTACAAGAAAATTTGAGGTCTTTCATTGAAAAAGAAGGAACAACGCTTCGTTTACTTATAGGTAAAGACCCTTATATATACGTAAATCAATTAAAGTCACCTAAATATAAAGATGCAAATTATCCGCTGGACTTCATAAAAACTGATATCCACGAACTTAATGTTACTGAGGAATATAAAGATGCTATACGTCTGCTTCTTGATTATTGTACGGAAAACAATGATTCAAAGATTCAGATCCGCGTGTTTCGAAAAAATGAAAATGACGAAACTCAATTTTTACATTCTAAGTGTTACATCTTTGATGGAAAGTCAAACGGCATTGGTATTGGTATCGTGGGGAGTACAAATTTTACACAAAAAGGATTACAGGGTAATGCAGAATTAAACTATATTGAAACAGCTCCAAATCAAGTGTTATCGCTTGATAGAATACCAGGTAATAAATCTCATTTGATATGGTTTAATGAAAAATGGGAAATTTCTGAGCCTTGGAACAAACAATTCTTAGAACAAATCCTTAAATCTGCACCTATAACAGATGACGTGGAAAAAGAACGCAAAAGTGAACAACAATCATTCACTCCATACGAACTATATATCAAATTGCTACAAATTAAGTTTGGTGACATTGTAGACAAATCACTCGGACAACAGATAGAAACTTATCTGCCAGCGAACATCCACAAACTGGAATATCAAATAGAAGCTGTAAAGAGGTGTATCGGCATTATGCACGAACATGGTGGTTTTATGTTGGCAGACGTGGTGGGACTTGGCAAGACGATTATTGGTACGCTCATCATCAAGCGTTTCTTGTCCGTACCAGAAGACGATGGACGAGAACGTAAAGTATTGGTCATTACTCCTCCTGCCATTCAATCGGGTTGGAAGAAGACTATAGCCATGTTCGACAAAGATTCTGACGAGAAGATTGCGCCATACATTGACTTCATTACAACTGGACGCATCGGAAATGTTGCCGAAGATGAAAGCTGCGAAGATGACGATGACGACAGCCGCGATTCTGGCGATTTTGATGGAATACTCCAAGAAAAGAATTATGGCTTTATTGTCATTGACGAAAGCCATAAGTTCCGAAACAGTGCCACATTGATGTACCAATCTCTTGATGAACTGATACAGAAGATTTGTTCTAATACAGGGGTATATCCATACGTAGGTCTTCTTTCTGCCACACCACAAAGCAACCGACCAAACGACTTGAAGAATCAAATTTACCTTTTTGAGAGAAACCACAATAACAGTACATTGAAGAAAGCTGAAAGTGGCAATATCGAAAGGTTCTTTGCTGAAGTCAACCGAGAATATGAACAGCTGATAGATAGAAGCAACGATATACCGGCAGATGAGCGCCGCCAACGCTTGGATGCTGTATCAAAGAGACTGCGTGACTGCGTGTTAAGTGATATTCTGGAACGCCGGACAAGGACTGACGTTGAGAAATATTACAAGGATGATATGGAATCACAAGGCTTGATATTTCCCAAAATTGTTGGACCTAACAACCTTGAATACATCATGGATGACGAGTTGGCTCAATTATTCTCTGATACTATGACAATCATTGCTCCGACGGAGGCAGAAAAGTTGCAGACTGACGAGTGGCTAAAGTATCTCCGATATCGTGCCATTGAATATTTTACTGACCCTGCCAACGAAAGAAAACATACAGGTCGAGGCAATCGTGGTGTCAACGACGTTGCCAAGCAGCTTGCCACCATCATGCAAATTCTTCTTGTGAAGCGTCTTGAAAGTTCGTTCACTGCTTTCACCCAATCCCTGTTGAACCTGCGACGTTACACAGAGAACATGATTAAGATGTGGGAGAACGACACTATTTTCGTTTGTCCGCAAATTGACGTGAACAAAGAACTTGACTATGAAGCCAAGACATTGAAACGTGGTAAACGTGTTTCGTTTAATGATTGTGTAGAAGACATCAGAGCCAAGATAACAAAGTTGACGGAACAAGGGCGTAATGAGAAAGGACAGAATGCAGAATATAACCGCAAAGATTTCAAGAAGGAATACTATATCCAACTGAAAGAAGACTTCCGACTCATTTCTAATCTCTATGATCGATGGGCGAAGAACCCACAAGACCCGAAATTTGATGCTTTCAAAGAGAACATTAAGCCAGAATTGTTTAATCCACAAAAGAATACCTCTGGAAAATTAGTTATCTTCTCGGAAGCTATAGACACGGTACAATCGCTTGCGAGAGCGGTAAAGGCAAAGGGCTATAAGGCACTTGTCATTACTGCTGCCAATCGTGATGAGATGGAACATACGATTGAGGAAAATTTTGATGCCAATTACGAAGGTGTCTGGAAGGATGACTACAATGTTATCATTACAACAGAGGTCTTGGCAGAAGGTGTGAATCTCCACCGTGCCAATGTTATTCTGAACTATGATACTCCTTGGAACTCCACTCGCCTGATGCAGCGCATAGGTCGTGTAAATCGTATCGGCAGTAAAGAGCCTTTTGTCTATGTCTATAACTTCATGCCAAGTGCAGAAGGCGATGCGCAGATTCAGTTGGTTCGCAAGGCACATACCAAGTTGCAATCCTTCCACGTCCTATTCGGTGAAGACAGTAAGATTTTCTCAGAAGAGGAAAGTGTGGTACATTACGATATTGCCAAAGCCGTTGACGGTGAGGAATCACCTTTGCAGAAGTATGTATATGAACTAAAACAATACAAGGATACTCACCCTGAACGTTATCTGCAAATAGAACAAGCTAATGAAGACTGGCAGATAGCACAGGCTGCAAGTGGAACGGCATATTTCATAGTAAAAGCACCACACTCTGCAAGGCTTGCAATTAGAATACGTACAGAAGCCGAGGGTTTGTATAACTCCAAAATAATTTCTTTGCTTGAACTGCTTGAAGATATGCGTGTGGAAGAAAAGGCCAAACGTGTTTCATTACCAGATAACTGGCAACAGCTTTCGGCAGAAGCCATAAAGACTTATAACCAATACTTTGTCCGCATCAACAAGTCAAGGGCTGGTGACAAGGCTACGGTTGCAAAAGAAATACTAGTGAAAATTAACAACATACTTGGTTTATCACCACAATCCAAGATTTTGCTGAAAAATGCTCGTAAATTTATTGACCGAGGAAGTTTTGATATTATCAAAAAAGTATTGGCTATTGGTCAAGAATTAGAAGAGCGGGATTCACGTCTTTTTGCCATAGAGCAACAAGATATTGACGAGATTCTGGAGCGAGAAATCGGCAAACTCGTAGCCCATGTGGAAAGTAAACAAGGCGAAGCATCTATTGTATTAGGAACCATCAAGTAAACAAACAACCCCATGAATAAAGAGTCATTAAAAGAATATTTAAACAGCCGATATCAAGGCTGGAGTTCGTTCCTCAACAATGTTATTTTTCCCATTTTCGGTGAAGAAGACTTTGAGGATGGTTTTGAAACAGAGCTTTTGGAGAGTCTGCCCGAACGAAGACAACTGGCAGAAGCAACGGGAATACGCAGCATCAAGCAAGTTGGAATGATGTATGTTGGCGTTGAACCTTTGCAAATTTTCGACGTGACAGTCAACGACCGGGTTATGATGGAGCGTAACCGTGTGAACATTCAACGGCTCATCCGTGCTGTCATGGATCAGTTCTCTTGTGCCTTCATGCTGTTCCATTACGAGGATGATACTCGTTGGGATTGGCGTTTCACTTATTGTCGGAAGAGCGGTAACAAAGAAGAAACTACCGACAGCAAACGTTATACGTTCCTGCTGGGGCCAGGTCAGTCATGCCGCACGGCAACTGACAACTTCATGGCTCTATATGACAAAAGGAATTCTCTTGAAATTAAAGACATCGAAAATGCATTCAACGTTGAAGCTCTTTCTAAAGAGTTCTTCGGGAAGTACAAGGCTCAATATGAAGATTTTGTCAATTACATGGTTGCCCCTGCCAACGGAATGCGTCAGCACTTCATTGATACAGACTTTGACCATACGGGTATGACAGCCGACAAAATTCGTGACCGTGAGGAAAAACCCATTCGTGATTATGTAAAGAAACTTCTTGGACGCATCGTGTTCCTGCACTTCCTCCAGAAAAAAGGCTGGCTTGGCGTTCCTGCAGGCAAGGAATGGGGCGAAGGCGATCGTGATTTCATGCTGAATATTTTCAAGAATGCGAATGAAAGTCAGAAGGAAAACTTCCTTGATGACATATTAGAAGACTTGTTTGCAGAAGGCTTAGACCGTAACCGTTCAGATCAGGGCGACCTTTACGACACAAAAGTAGAAGGTTTCCGTAACTGTCGTATTCCATATTTGAACGGCGGTCTGTTTGAACGTGACATCCTTGACAAGAAGCCCAGTCATTTTCCTGCCAGCTATTTTAATAGCTTGCTGACAATGCTCTCGCAGTACAACTTCACCATCGATGAAAATGACCCTAATGATGCAGAAGTGGGTGTTGACCCCGAAATGCTCGGACGCATCTTTGAAAACCTGCTGGAGGATAACAAGGATAAGGGCGCATTCTATACGCCGAAGGAGATTGTGCAGTACATGTGCCGTGAAAGTTTGATAGCATATCTGCAAACAGACATGAGGGAAGAGGATAAGGAATGTATACGTCAGTTTGTGACAACTCACGATGCATCCCTGCTGGGCGAACTGAAGGAATACATTGATCAGAAACTATGCAATGTGAAGATATGTGACCCTGCGATTGGATCTGGTGCTTTTCCAATGGGATTACTGCGTGAACTATTCTTCTGCCGTTCTGCCATTGAGCCAAACATCATAGAGAATGCCGCAAACATCAAACGTCACATCATTCAAAACAACATTTATGGAGTTGACATTGAACGTGGAGCTGTGGATATAGCCCGTCTGCGTTTCTGGCTCTCACTGATTGTTGACGAGAAGTCACCAGAGGCTCTGCCTAACCTTGATTTCAAGATTATGCAGGGAAATTCCCTTCTGGAGCAATATAAGGGCGCTGACCTTTCAACGATGACAGAAAAGAAGGTTGGTAGTGAACATAGCATTACGCTCTTTGACACTATGTTAGATGTGTATCGCAAGAACCTACGCGACAAACTCGCAGAATACTATGTTTGCCCTGAACATGACAAAAAGGCGCAGTTGAGAAAGGACATCGCAGATATTGTAAAGCAGGAGCTCATTGAACAAGGTATTCATATCGATTTTGAAGATATGGACTTGTCTGCTAACAGTCAGTTCTTCCTTTGGCATACATGGTTTCATGATGTTTTCTCACGACCCTCAAAAGAGGGCTTCGATATTGTCATCGGCAATCCACCATACGGTGCTAAATACGACAACCAAACAAAGAGGTATTATAAGAATACGTATGTGACGGCAAATAGCATCCAAGGATTACAGAAGGGTTCTCTTGATACATATACACTATTCATAGAATTGGGATACAATCTGCTTAGGAAGAATGGAAGTTTTGCTTATATAGTACCAATATCCTTGACATCAAGTGATTCCCTCACAGGCGTACACCGTATTTTGATGGGAAACTGTGATACCATACACATATCATCGTATGCAGTACGCCCCAAGCCTGTTTTTGAGAACGCTTTCGTAAACACTTCAATATTACTTTTCAAAAAGACAGAAACACCTTGTCGGCATCTTTACTCAACAAAGATGCACAGAAGAGGAAATGAGTTTGATTTACAAAAGCTTATTGATAACTTACAATTTGTTGATGTGAAAGGGCAAACACTTTATGGTCGTATTCCAAAGATAGGTTCTGAAATAGAGAAAACCATCTTAAACAAACTCTTCAACTATACAAGGTTGGGGTCTCTTATCAAGACTTCAGGGAGTCCAATCATATACAGGTTTGCAGGAGGGCGATACTTCAAAGTCGTAACAAATTATAGTATCGGTTCATCAGCTGAGCGAACTATCTATTTTGCTAATTCCAAAATCGCAGATGCTGTTGGATGCATACTCAGTAGCAATTTGTCATTTTGGTTCTATCAGATTTTTTCTGATAATTTGAATTGGAAGACATACGAAATAGAGAATTTCACAATTCCGCAGCTTTCAACTAAGGATATTGAGTATCTTGACGGGTTATATTCTCGTTATCTTTCTGATATAGAGGCTAAAGCTAATATCAGAACAACATCTGGAGAGTCCACCTATAATGTTGATTCATTCAAAGAATACAAGATTGTACGCTCCAAAGCAATCATTGATGAGATAGATGATTATATCTGTCCGCTATACGGATTGACGCAGGAGGAAACCGGCTTCATAAAGAATTACGAATTGGAATTTAGGTTGGCAGGAGAATAATAATGGAAGGCATTTAGCCTTCCACTATTTTTATCTCGTCCTCGGATAGTCCGTAAAGGTTATATACAAGACGGTCAATTTCGCTTTCTGTAGAAGAAACATCGACTTGTTTGTTTTTTGCCTTAGCATTAAGGAGGCTTTCTACCTTTAATGCGATTTCTTTCTGCTGCTCTTTTGTTCCTATTGCAATCGGGAGTACTTCTATTGTTGCTGCTTTAAGTGTGTATGCTCCACCTGCTGTCATCACACCAATAAAACGAAAGTAATAATGTAACAATTTACTATTCAACAATCCAAGAATAAACCTTATGGAAATGGTTTCAGAAGTCAGAATATAAGCATTGCTCGGCAAATAATGTTGTTCTGTATCTAGTGCATATGCCCATTTATCAGCAGTTAACCCCCATATAATCTTTTCGGATTTTTCAAATTCAAGATAGTATGCTGTATTATCCAGAATTTCAAACCATTTATAGGTGCCAGGTTTACGTCCTTCCGAACTATCATCTGGCGTTTTTGGTTTAAGATTATTATAAAAGGCAAACAAATGAGTTTTTATAGATGGGAAGTCCTCTATATCAGTTCCTCTCCGAGTAAAGATTAGATTATCTTCACTTTCACTGTAATACCACTTCCTGATATTACGCCCCTGCAGCATATTCTTAATAACTCGCTTGTTCTTAATGTCCTCTGCTATTAGTTTATCACGTTGCTCATTCGATATGATAAATGCAGGATTATAGCCAGTTGTTACTCCCCTATATATCTTCACGCCCTTAACTTCCTTCAAAATCAAATGACTTTTTTCAATTTTCTCCTTCAACATCAACTGACTCATATCAGAAAAAGACCATTCTTTTTCATTGAGATAGTCTTGTGGATAGACACCAAACATATTTTGCCGTTCAACAAATTGCCGCTTAAACTCTTGAAACTTAAGTTTGTAAAATTGCTCGTAAGTAAAGATGCTTTTGGGTATCTTGTTTCTCTTAGAAATATTAAAGATGACACTTGACACCAAAACATTTTCAAAAACCTCTACTTGCTCGAAGTTGAGTATGATGTTGATGTGTTGTGAAGAAAGTTGTCTTCTAACTTTCTCACCATAGCCTGTGTTGAAGAATTTATTGGTGGTGATATATGATATTATTCCCTTCTCGGCAAGGAGATTCACCCCCAACTCATTAAAATATATGCTCAAATCTGCCGTACCTGAATATATTGCAAATTTTTCTTTAAGAATACTTGCGATGTACTTTAGTTTTTTCGCTTCGACATATGGTGGATTGCCGATGACAATATCGAAGCCCTCTTTTGAGGGTCAACAATATGTCATTGATACAATGCTGTTACAAGTCCATTAAGTTGTTCTTCCAATTCGGAGTAATCAAGATTCTCTTCTCGACGATGTAGAATCTCTTTTGCAATTACGCCGATAGCGTTTTGTACTTCTCTTTGCGGAACAGGGATTGGAAGATTGCGAATGTGTTCTGGATATATGTGATAGTCACCGCCTCGTTGGTCTGCTAACAGCTGGTTAGCCATCGAGGAATTGAGAATGCCTAGCAAATAATACAGGTTAACCTCTCCAGACAGGATTTCCATTTTTGCACGGTTATGTTTGCAGAATTTCTTGATGCTTGAAGATATGCTCTTATTGCTAACATCTTTCAAGTCCTTCCAAAGAACTGCGCAGTAGATAGAGTGATTATGTAGAAAGTGTTCCTCTATGTCAATTGTTACGTTGATAGTTCCCAAACAATTCATAATAAGTTTTGGACAGTCATACAACTCACGAAAAGTCGGACGACTTAATTTGTTTGGGCAACGTTCTGTGTTCCATTCGAGATAACGCACACGTCGAACTTGGTATTTATCTATGTCTTTTGCTTCCAAATACTTTCTGCTATGTACATCATCAAAATGTAAACTAATCAAATCTTCTTTCTTGAAAGCACCTTTTTCAATGTTCTCATGGGCGTTAACCACCATACCTTTACTAATATAGCAGAAGTCGCCCAATATATTCATATTAACAAAGCGGTTTCCAGTTCTTTCCTCCTCTGTCAAGTTCCAAACATAATTTTTCTCGTCCTGCTTTAATGCCTTTGGAGATTTGCTTAACACTTCACGAATGGTCTTGTCCTCTAAGATTTTTGTGATACGAAGTTTACCCTCCGGTTGACTGTTCTGAATAAATGGAATGCAGTTACTCACTGTGGCATTCTCAAAAATCTTTGTACCGTTTAGGTCGGCTATCTCCAACAAATGATATTCTTCTGCAATCATCTTACGAAGTTTCTTACCGTACTTTTGATTTGTCAAGGGATATGGAACAATCATAGAGAATACTCCATTGGGGCATAGGAGTTGCATACCAAGTTCCATGAAAGGAACATACAAATCCCACTTCTCATTAAGCGATTTGTACTTCTTGCTTGCCACTATACGCTGCCGCTGTTCGTTCAATTCTGGTAATGCTATCTGTGTCGGCGCACTAATGTATGGTGGGTTACCAATGGTGATGTCGAAGCCGCCCCCATTTGAGGGTCGCTTCTGTAGTACATAGAAATCAATGATAGATACCATACTCTTCC
>OHKC01000438.1_pt1 | contig 12425 bp, 16 predicted proteins | sample 1568761 | NCBI WGS metagenome assembly OHKC01 (sample SAMEA3879514, study PRJEB24766) | human gut metagenome | biome: human-associated habitat; feature: feces | place: USA | collected 1985/1987 | reverse complement strand
TCGCCTTTGCGGGCACATTCACACAATGCTTCCGCAACATATGCATCGCGAAAGCTATACTATCGCAGCGGAACAATCGGCAATCGAGGTGGAAAACCATGAACCTTTTGGGGCAAAATGGTCTATGTTCTGCCGCCTGAAAGTCCGCAGCTATGTATTGGCTGCGAATGTTGCAGGTACGTTAAAAGTTGCGCCGCTTCAAATTCTCAAGTTCCCGGTCGTCCTTCCACATAAGTTTTTGGATGCCGAGAAGTTCGATCTGCGGTTTTCGGACGCATCCGAGATCACGGAAATTGCGGACAAGCTGCGGTGGAGTTTGGTTTGCGCCTGTTCCAAGGTGAAGTACAGCCGAATCGTGCCGTCCGGCTCGATGTAGCCGTTCTGCCGGGAAATGCTGGCTCTGTCCAGCAGCAGCGCATAGAGTACCTTCGCGTCGTTGCTGATGCCCCGCAGGGCTTCGTCTTGGAGAAGAAACCTCGGAAGCGGCACATAGGACGCTGCCGAGCTCTGCGCCGTGAACTTGCAAAAAGTTTTCATCTGACCTCCTATCCCATCCATCAATCCATTCATTTTTGTGTTGGTTGATTGACAGATTGATTCTCTTGCATCTTAATTTATTTCTTATTAGTTAGAGGATGAATTTCAGTCCCGATGGAGGGCGCGAAAACCGACGTCCTGAAATCCGGTTGCGGAACGCTCCGGAGCGTCAGCTTGTCCACCGTCTGAAAAGCCGGTAACGGAAAACCCACGCACGGAAAATCCCGTTGTGGTCAAAGCTCTTACTTTTGCCGCGCTTTCAGCAGCTCCCAGATCTCGGCTTGCCGCGCTTTCAGTTCGGCAACGTCCGCATCGTAAAAACGCCCGATGCTGTTGATGCGGCGGCAAATCTGGTTGATGTTCGAGGCGGCACGGCTGACGGCGGCAGCCAGATTCTTTTGCTCGGTGTAATCGACCTTGATTATGCAGCCGTCAATCAGCATCTTGCGGGTGTATGCGCCGAAATTGTGCGTCCCCAGCTGGCGCATTTTGTGCTGGATGAGATTCAGTTCCTGCTCGTTCAGGCAGATTTCTTTTCGGATGGGGCGCGTGCGATCCGGCATGAGGCTCACCCCTTCAGGTGCAGCCCGAAGGCACCATCTTCTTCCAGAATTTCCAGATAGCCGTTGCCGGTGAGTTCAGCAAAAACCGGAGCGACTTTTTCGGGCGGAAGGGTCAGAGCATCTGTAAGCTCCTGAGCACTCAGACCGCCGTCCTCGAAGGTGTACAAGAGCGCGCCGGTGAGCTTGGCTTCTGCGGAGAGGTTCGTATCCAGCAGGAGGCGGGTGGGTACAGCGGTCATGTGGGTGTTGTTGTAGTAAGTGATCATAGTGTTTTCTCCTTTCAATTTTGAAAAACTTTGTTTGAAGGGCGGATTGGATGGATTGGTTTTCCTTTCACCATCCAACGGACAATTTTTGCCGTTTGTCAGATGGCCTGAAAAAATTTCGGATGTACAGAAGGTCCTCTATATAACCAACGGACACATTTTCTGGTTTTGTTCGAAAAAAGTTTTGAGGGTGGAGGAACCCTTCCTGCGCTCTCGCTCCAAAAGATCCTTTCGCTATTCAACGGACAGAATGAACCGAAGTGTCACGATTTTGTCTCGCTGACATTTTCCTCTCTACTTTACAACGGACATTTTTCCTCAAAAACTTGGCACCTTTTTTTCAGAAAACTTCTCTTGCCCTGGATCCCCCCTCTACTTAGCTAAGTGAATCAGAGGCCGGTTTTGTCCCAGATTTCTCGAAAAAGTTTCGAGGACGGAGAGACAAGCCCTGCGTTCTGCTTCAAATTGCCCTTTCTACTTTCCAACGGACAAAATGATGCGGCATGTCACGGTTCTGTCTCGCAGGTGGTTCCCTCTCACTTTACAACGGACAAAATTTTTGCAAATTAGGGGGTGGCGTGAAAAATTTTCCTTCCATATAACACACGGACATGGTTTTGCCTTTTGTCCGGAAAAAGTTGCGCGATATTTTCAAAAAGCCCTCTACTATACAACGGACATTTTTCTGCCGTTTTTTAAGTATCGGAGAAGAAAAAATGTCCCCGCTTTCGAAAAAGCGGGGACATCACGATCTGCGGATATTAAGATTTGAGAGAATAGCAAGCACAGCCGCTGTCCGGACACGCGGCGATTTTGGGATAATCCCAAGCCCTTATGATATTGACGCCGAGCGGAAAATGAGAAGCAAAAGTGCTGCCAAAGTATACGAACGATCTATGCGTGAGAGTCTTGCATGCAAGCTGTTTTTGGAATTAGAGAGTTTCGCAACACGATGCGAAGTTCTCTTGCCTTATGATCGAGAAAGATGTATAATTAGAACGATATTTGTAGCCGGAGGTCGAACGGAAATGGCTATTTCGTATAACAAGCTTTGAAAGCTGCTCATCGATAAGAAAATGAGCAAGGCCGAACTACGCAAAGCGGTAGGCATCGCGCCGAGCACCATGACCCGGCTGCGGCGGGATGAGGAAGTTACACTGGCGGTGCTCAATAGAATCTGCGTTGCGTTAGATGTCAATATTGGAGATGTTATGGAGTTTGTGCCGGAGAACGAAGATGGGTAACGCATATCGACAAGTCAAGTGAAAATGCTCGGTACAGCAGTTACTGGAAAAATACTTTGATGGAATGGGAGACAATGATATGGCTTTTGAAGCAAAGGACTATGCTATCAGCGATATTCTAAATAAATCTGTATTTGATATTCCAAGGAACCAGCGTAGATACGTTTGGAAGAAACCACATTGGCAGGATCTTTACGAGGATATTGGTTTCTCAATTACCAAAACAAAGCCGCACTTTGTTGGAAGCATCGTGCTTGAAGGTGAAGGAAAAAAGGATGGCCTTTCATATTACACTATCATTGATGGACAGCAACGACTTACCACAATAACGATTGTTCTGCTGGCTATTATGAAGCATTTTCATGAGAATGATATGACAGATGACTTCCTTGGAACAATATCGTATCTACAATCCAAAAATAACAGTAACCAAGATATTACCATTCTCAATTCTGAGTGCCACGTATCGCTTTCCCTGTTAATCTGCAAAATGATTGCGCTCAAGGATAAGAGCCTTTCCATGGCATCTTTTGTTGAGGCAAATACACTATCTAAGGCAAAAGACAAGTGTATTGGCGATGCTCTCAGATTTTTTTACTCAGCAATCAGAGATGACGTGCAGCAAGTTGATAACGTACAAAAGCGCCTGCGAGAAATCAGAAATGCAGTGCTAGACATGACGGCAGTTAAGATTGTATCTAGTTCTGAAGAAGACTCGTATACAATTTTTGAAATCCTTAATGCAAGGGGGCAGGAACTTGCGGCGCATGAATTGCTGAAAAACTACATTATGCGATATATTCAGCCCACTGAGCGCCGTGATGATGCTAAGATGATGTGGGAAGATATGGAACGGACAGTTGGTTCATCCATGGATAAGTTTATCAAACATTATGCTACTCATCGTTTCGGCGACACAAGAGATAAATACAATTCGCCATATCAAGCAATTCAGAAGGCAACCCATGGTCAAAATATAGGAGAGCTTTTTGATGATATCAAGTTAAAATCAGAGTACTATAGCAAGATTATCCATCCCGATAAGAGTGAAGATGGAAATTGTGACGAGATAGAGTATGCTATTTTCGACTTTTTCCGGACAAAGCGGTTTGAACAATTTAGACCAGTCTTGCTTAGCTTAATCCACCAAAGATCGCTTGGAAAACTGAGTTCCCAAAAGTATGAGCTCACGCTAAAATATATCTACAACTTTTTTGTTTGCTATACTATCATCGGTGAAGAAAAGTCGAATAAGCTGGAAGATGTTGTGTTCAAGTATGCTCGTATGTTGGAGGATTCCTATTCTGACGGATTACTGCAAGAATTTGCCAATAATTTGAAACGCAAGATTCCAAGTTACGAATGGTTTTTGAATGCATTCAAAAATGTTGGCTGGTCAAATCACTACGACCTTTATAAAGGAGAGAAAAATAAAACTAGAGTACAGATTATTCTTGAGGTAATTGAGCAGTTTGTATCTCAGGCACATAATGCACATGATTTTACATTAGAGCATATATTGCCCGATTCTGATGGAATTACAAATGCCCAAATTGGAAATATAATTCCACTTGAAGATGCGTTGAATAGGAGCTGTGCAAACAAATCTTTAACAGATAAATGTGATTTTTATGAAAAGTCCAGTTTTACATCCGCAAGAGGCATTGCGACTCGCTTCAGGGAGAAACCATTTGATCCATCCAAACGAACAGAATACCTTGCAAAGCTAATGTATAACAACATCTTGGAGTTAAACCAATTTGATTATTCTAAGGATTGATTTTTTAAGAAGATCGTGTACCAACGATTATAGAACAATCAAGAGGCAATCAGAATTGTGTATGATAAAGATTGTGGTTTAGCTTATTGGAAATGGGTTCATAACAAAAGGAGTATCCACTATGCTGCACCCCGGCCTGTACGAACAAGTCATCAATAACGCATTGACCCGCGAGCTTGCGGAAATTCCGGAGGCTCGCAAGGCTGTTGCCCCGATTGACAAGGCAGAAGCCTCCAAGGTGTTGGCGCAATATTTGGCGGACGTGATTCAGAAAGGACTGGATAACGTTCTTGACAACGGTGGCGACATCTCGGCTCAGATAGAATTGAGCAACAGAATCGTTAACCTAATTCAAAGCACAACGAAGGAACCTGACTTTGCCGCGCTGGGCGTTGATCGGCGTGCAGAGCAGCTTTTTGCACTTTTGCGAAAAGCCGATCCGCGGCTTGCCGTGGAAAAAACTGCGGCGAACCGGACAACCCTTCGCAAGTTGCCCGGTTTTGTTCTCGAAACCGGTAGAACGGTTCATTTTTCAGAATAGTTCGACCATTGTATTTATGAAAAGATTACGGGAGTTCATCTGCTGTATTCCGATAACCGGAATGTGTAGGATTCGCCGGGAGTAATGTCATAGATCACAACGGAGTTATCCTTGAACTTATCTCCGGCACTCAAAGAAGAAAGGTATATATTGCCGGAGTCTACCAGATAACCCGCACTGTCATACAGCTTATAACTAATCATGTCATACCCTGAATCCCTGCTCCCGCTTTTCTTTTCTCCGGTAATCGTAACGGTCAGCTTCGGAATATAGTCCTTGTCGAACTTAAACTCAGCTCCTTGAATTTGAATCACGGATGCCGTACCGCCCATGAAGTCCTTCATCTTCAGATCCAGCGGAAATGAATCAAACGTCACTTGAACTTCTTCAATAGGCAAGCAGTACAGAGCATCGCAATTTACTTCGTCAAACCGAATCGCGTTTCCCTTGTACACGGTGAAATAAACCTTCCCGCTTTTGGACTTTCCGGCTTTGATCTCAGCGGCAGGGATTCTCACATTGGCAAGATACTGTTCCCCGGCAGCCCGGCTGGTATAACAGCCGAAATCATCGGGCGAAACGGACTTTGTGCCGGTATAGACTTCTTCATTTTCATCGTTTACAATACGAATATCAACATCAACACCGGCTGACAGGGGTTTATCATTTTTATCAGCCAAACCAAAGAAAAGGCTGTAATCGCTTGTGCCCTCGTTATACTGAAAAGACCAGCTTTTCAGTGTTTCAACACGGGACGCCGACGATCCGCACCCACTTAACAACAATGCAATTACAAGCCACCACATAAGAAAGAATCGTTTCATTTCTGCGTCTCCTTATCTGTCTGTGCCTTTATTGCACGGAACATTTCTTGTTTGAGCAAACACTTTTTCTTTGGATCCATTATGCAGTAATTGCGATTGCACCGCTCACTTAGAAAGCAAGTCTCGCAGATAAGCTGTTCAACGTCCTGCATAATCAGTTCATCATCACTGGGAAGATTGTAGGCTTCGATCTTTTGGATGCCTGTCGGGTTACGCAGTCCGTAGTCAATCAATTTTCCATTTCCGGTTTTACATAGCGGTAGACCTCGGCACCGAACGATACACCGTCACCAATGGCGTACTCTTCAAAGCCGGATTTGTCCATCCAGACGTGATCCTCTTTTCCGTCAAACGCTGTCCCATCGGGGTACGTCCCGCTGAAGAAGATCCGCTTGAAGCAAATATGTTTTGGTTTAACCCTCTCAATCTGTCCTTTGAAACGAGACATCCCCTCATTGAAAAAGCAGTCAGCGAAGTACGTACGGTCTTTCTTGCCCAACGACGCGAATTGAACATCGAGATAATCATCGTAGGAGAATTTCTCTGCTCCGGCAACATTACGCCGGGAAGCCGGATCGAAAAGGATTATCCCACCATAATCTAATACACTAACCTTTTCTCCATAATGGAGTGCCAAAAGAGATTCTTTATCCGGATACTTGGCAACCAGAGCAGCAGCTTTTTTGAGCCGCTCCTGCCGTCTTTGCTCCCGGCAACGTTCATGTTTACGTTGTTCCGCAGAAATACGCTTCTCTATGTGTCTGCTTTCGGCTTCTGTCAGCAACGGCGATATGTGGTCAACGCAATCGTAATCTCCATTTTCCATGCGCGTTTTGAAGCGGGCAAGTATCTCTTTCAGCTCCTGAGCAGACAAATACCTCGCCTTGTCAATAGAGCAGCTATGGTAACACCCCGTGTTTATGTTGCCGTGCCCATCACCATACATAATGGCGGTATTCCAAGGGCATACATAATGTTTCTTCTGAACGAGCCAACCTTTCTTCAAACCCTCATCAAATTCCGGAAAAATCGCCGGATTACCGCACCCCTCGTGATCGTCCACCCAAAATCCGGAAGGACCCTTGTCTGCGTGCCGAATCATCACATCGATTGCGTCAAATGTAGCCTTTTTGTCTTGTTTGTTTCTCATGTCGGAAACCTCCGTTAATAAGTGCCGCCAAACAGCGACCTGACATTTTAACGTTGGCTTGCAGAGTGTTCATGTAAATTATAGCATACTTCTTTATACCGATCAACCCCGTTTACCTGACAAAACAAAAAAACACTTGCAAAACTCAGAGTTGTTTATCCCTGTGAATGATGTGGCAGTTATTGTTAAGGTATAGCTATTATCAAAAGAAAGCGACCACACCGGAACTCTCAGCACGAAGACTGCAACAGATGCAAAAAAATTTCCGCGGCAGCAAGGTTTTGCTGTTCGTCCGCGAGTTTAAATCGGATAGCATGACAGGCGGTGCTGAAGCATATACCTATCTCGGCACGGCAAGCTATGTGAAACACGAGGGCAGCAGGCCAATGAATATCACGTGGAAGCTCGATCGTCCGATTCCGGCGAAATTCCTGAAGAAGACGAATAAACTGGCAGTCGTGTAAAGAAGTGCTGCTCTTCTTCCCTTGGCTGTTCACGCACCGACTCGCTACAACCTGACGATATTTTATGGCATATTTATGCATCTTCAAGCCGTTCACCGTTCCTTCGGATTTGCCGACACGTCTCAGCTGTAAAGCTGCATTTTTAATCTCACTTTTTCTCGTTTTATATTTTTGCCTTGTTTCCGTCGTCCTCACTTACGGCGCTGCCCTCTTCGGCACATTCGTCCGAGCAAAAGAGTTTTGAATGTTTCACAATTACAATTGAAGAAACCAGCAGGCATCCCATTGCAAGCGGCGCACGCCGTTTTAAAAGCAGCATCACGGCGGCAAAAGTTCCGAACAGTGCAAACGTTACTGTGCTGCGCACACGATTCGGAGAAATCCTGATTGCAGTTGAAAACAGTATATACAACCCGGCAAGCAGGAACACGATTTTTGTTTGCGGAATCAGCGCAAGCAGGACTCCGAAAGCTGTTGCAATGCATTTGCCGCCCTTTGAACGGTCGAACGGAGCAACCGCATGACCGAGCACCGGGGCCGCAATCAGAATCGCAAAGGACAATCGGCGGACATCATAGTTTTCTTCCGCAAGAAGCACGGGCAGGAAACCCTTGAACATGTCAAGAAACAGGCACAGCAGCCCGAGCGGTATCCCGCAATTTATAAATACGTTTGCAGAACCGGGATTCCCGTCCGAGCTGAGCTTTGTTATATCTTTTTTTGCGAGCAGCAGCGGCATGAATCTGCAAAACATAACTCCGCCGCAGGCAAAGCCGAACGCCGCATATGCCGCACACCGTGCAAAAGAACTTATATCCATCCTTCAGCCACCTTTGCCGCAATATCGTCCGCCGCATTCGGGTTTATGCAGGCGCGCTGCATTGCACGCATTTTTTCCGCCTTTTGTTTGTCGTCTGTTAAGCTCCACATTGCCGAAACCGCTTCGCGCTCATTCGCAGCACGTATCGAAAGCCCGTGAGAGGTGAAAAAAGCAATATTTTTTGCTTCGCATGCCGCATATGTCAGCATTTGCACGAGCGGGACGTTTGCAACAGCGGCTTCCGTGCTTGTCAGTCCTCCGGGCTTGGACAGCATTACATCCGCCGCATTCATGTAAAGATTCACCTGTTTTGTGAAACTCACGGTTTTTATCCGCCCTGCCGAAGCAAATCGTTCATCAATGCTCTGCTTCAGTGAAGCGTTATGCCCCGTCAGAACGCACGCAAGGTAATCCCCGCTGCTACACCGCTCAAGCGTGTCGCAAAGCTCAAGGATGTTTCCGCAGCCGACGCCCCCGCTCATGATGAGCATAACGGGTTTGTCCGCCGGAAGCCCGAGTGCCGCTCTTGCCGCCGCTTTTGATTCGTGTACAGCGAATTTTTTGCTTACGGGAATGCCTGTTGCGAACAGCTTCTCTTTCGGTATTCCGCATTTTGCAATTTCATCGCGCAGCTCCTCATGCGGAATAAAATACCCGTCCAGTTTTGTTTCGCCGAAAAACGGAATGCAGGTGTAATCAGTCAGCACACCGTAGCACGGAATGTTGAACCCTCCCTTTTTTCGGATTGCCGTCAACGCTTCCATCGGAAAAAGATGCGTTGAAACAACGGCATCAAATCCTTTATCTTCGATATACTCACGCAGGTCGGGAGCATACTTTGAGTTTGCATAATAAACAGGGGACACGATTCTCGTTGAACTGTAAATATCGCCTGCTTTATAAATAATCCCGAACAACGCCGGTGCTTTCCTCAGCATTGCAGTGTAGGAAGCAGAGACAATTTCACTTGCTTTGCGCCCGCGGAATATCAGCGGATCAATCAAAGTACAATCGATATTTCGTCTGTTGAATGCACCCACGAGCGCACGCGCCGCACTGTTGTGTCCTTCCCCGGTGTCGCAGCTCATTATCAGAACTTTCATTTTTTGTGTCCTTTCCTTTGTTTATTCTTATTCTGCCGCCCGAATCACCCGAAAGAGCTGCATTTTCTCCGCAGGCTGCGGCAAGCTCACTTGTCAGTCATTATGCTTATTTTTGTTTTTCCTGCGCCGATTTTCGACGTCTGCAATCAACCTGCGAACATCATTCAGAATATCGTTATGTTCCATGGTTCGAAGTTTCGGGAATGCCGCAAGTATACGCCGCTGCTGCGCATTCAGTTTTTGAACAAACACAGCCGCTGCATTATGAACAGCGTTGTACACTTCGCTTCCGAACCCTCCCTTATCGTGCAGCTTCAGTCCTATATCCGCCTTTGCGTTCTCTATCGCTGCGGCAAGCTCCTTAAGTTTTTTATTAAATCCCGCAATTCCGCCGATCGTGACGCATTCATTGCAAACACCACCGCCGCAAGCCAATGCAGTGCAGCACGGGGAAGGCTGTTCGTAACATCGGACACAAGCGGATGAACAAGTTTTATCAAAATTACCGAAAATGCTCCGAACACAACCGCACCGAGCAGGCAGACGCGTCCGTTAATGTTGAATTTGCGTTTTGAATAATCCCACCAACGCGCATGAAAAAGTTTTTCCATGATGTATGAGGTGAAATATTCCAGAGAACATGTTACAATTGCACCGAGGAAAAAAAGCAGCACAGGGTTTTGAACTTTTCCGAGTATCAGAATGTCGAGCACTGCCCCCCAGCCGTAAATCGGGCAGTACGGACCGTTAAGGAAGCCGCGGTTAATGAACTTATGCGCACGAACAGAACACAGCGTGCTTTCGTAAATCCAACCTACCACGCTGTAAAAAAAGAGCCAAATTATGTATTTTTCGACATTTTCAAGAAGCATATTTCTCTCCGTATCCGTGTTAACTACGCCGCAGCACAGAGTCTTCGGCTGTTTTGCGGCAAATTCAGGCACAGGGCTTGACCTTTTGCCGTCGGTTACATTATAATTCAATTGCGGAGTTTCGACAATGGTTCAGTTGAAATACATTCGTCAGCGGATAACCCAAAAGTTCTGAAGTGCGCAGCGGCTTGCAGTTGTTTCACATTTCATACGTTTTTTTATCCGTCGTCGCTCCGTTAAGCGGTTATTGCCGAATCCTTGGAAAGGTTTTGATTAATATTGGCAAACATATTTGACTATCTTATATGGCGCGGCGACCTTCCTCTCTCCGTCAGTCCTTTCAACGAGGTTGACGGTGCCGTTTTTGCACGGCTGAGCTATTTGCCGTTTGAGCTTATCATGCCCTGTGACTCCCCTGTTTCCGTCACCATTGCGGATGCCGCAGCGGCGCTTATTTCGCTGAACATAAAAAAGCCGGGCTCTCTGCGCAAGGAAAACGATGCGAAACTGCTTGAAATGCTTTTAAACAGCCGCCGGTTTCGGGATATTGAGCTCTTCGGCTACTCATACCTTTTTGATGCCGCAACGCAAACTCAGTTTTCCGCCGTCACATTCCGTCCGAGCAAGAACAAGCTGTATGTTTTTTTTCGCGGAACCGACAGCACGCTTGTCGGTTGGAAGGAGGATTTCAACATGTGTTTTGTCTGTCCCGTTCCTGCCCAAAGCAATGCCGTTGACTATCTGAACCGTATTGCCGCTTCAAACGGCGGCGATATAACCGTCGGCGGTCACTCAAAAGGCGGCAACCTCGCCGTTTATGCCTCAGCATTTTGCGAACAGGCTGCCCGCCGCCGAATCACTCATATTTATAATTATGACGGACCGGGCTTCACGGAAGATGTTTTGAATTCGGACAGCTATAAAAGCATCTGCGTGCTTGTGAACACTTTCGTTCCGCAGTCATCCGTCGTCGGCATGCTTCTCGGTCACGAAGAAAAGTATACAATCATTCACAGTACCGAAAGCGGAATTATGCAGCACGATATTTATTCCTGGGAACTGTTGTGCGACAAGTTCACCTATCTTGAAAAGGTCAACAACAGCAGCATGTTTATCGACTTCACGCTTAAGCATTGGCTCGCAGGAATGGATAACAGGCAGCGTGAGCAATTTGTCGATACCGTTTACGCCGTTATGCAGGATACAAATGCAAAGACGCTCCGAGATATTTCAGACAATTGGTTCGTATGCGTCAAAACAATGCTCCGTTCGCTCAAAAACATGGATGAGGATACCCGCAAATCCGTTTCGCATGCACTTCGGCTGCTTCTGCGCAGTGCAAAGATCGGACTTGCACAGATGATGCAGAATAAGTAATTGTTTTGAATTAAGCGTGCGAATTTCGACATTCATCGGCTAAGGTCAGTATTTAATATAATGAAACGTTTTTTTATCAAGAATGCCGTCCTGCTGCTCCCCTGCGGACTGCAAACGGGTAGTATCGAGTTTGACAGCACAATAACTGCATTGCGCCGAAGCAACGATTCCTGTGCATCTGATTGCGAATGTGAAACGCTCGATGCGCACGGCGGCTTTGTTGTTCCCGGACTTTTTGATATCCACACGCACGGGGCATGCGGCGCAGATTTTTCGGATGCGGATTTTTCGGACAGAAATGTATTGAACGACATTCACGAATGCAGCATTCACGAATGCAGCAATTACAAATGCAATGAGTTTGATGCCGATAGTTTTCCGCTCGATTCCCCGCTTTTCCGCCTTTCACGATACTATCTCAGCCAAGGTGTAACCTCCTTCCTTGCAACAACAATGACTTTATGTGCAGAGGAGCTTTTTGCCGCCATGCGTTCAATCGATGCGTTCTGCCGTATGCGCGATGAATTTATCAAGCGCACTCCGAAGAGGCTGCATCACCTTGCCGGCGCAAAATGCATCGGCATAAATCTTGAGGGGCCTTTTCTCAGCAGCAGTAAGCGCGGGTCGCAGGCCGAATGCAATCTTCTTGCGCCCGATGCAGCATTGTTTCATCAGCTTAATGCCGCAAGCGGCGGTCGGATAAAACTCGTCACCGTTGCGCCCGAACTGCCCGGTGCGTTTGAATTCATTCGCAGCGTTTCGGGCTGCTGCACCGTTTCGGAAGGCCACAGTGCGGCTGACTACAACACGGCAATTGCCGCATTTCAAGCCGGAGCTTCCCATGTTACGCATATTTTCAACGGCATGAACGACTGCCTGCACCG
>OHKC01000430.1_pt1 | contig 12642 bp, 22 predicted proteins | sample 1568761 | NCBI WGS metagenome assembly OHKC01 (sample SAMEA3879514, study PRJEB24766) | human gut metagenome | biome: human-associated habitat; feature: feces | place: USA | collected 1985/1987 | reverse complement strand
GTATGTTATCATTTTCATCCCCCCGTCGCTTTATTTTAATATGGATCGCCGCAAATTGCAACTGGAATCGTGTCCTTATAGGAACCCTGACGGAAGACAGAAGAATTCTCTGTTTTCACCGAAAATAAATACAAAACTTCGTGAAAAATTCTGAAAAAGTGCTTGACAAATGGGGAAACAAATGGTATCATAGTCGAGCGCGTGTAGGGAGATTCTGCGCGTGCACTGCGATGATGCGGGAGATTGCGCCGATGGCGGTAACTTCCGCGGAGTATGTCCGGTCATCGGGCGGCTGAACTGCTTCTGGAAGCGCTGGCGTATATCGCCGGGAACGGAAGAAGGGTCGGCCTCGGTCGGCCATTTTTCATGGCTCGGAATGATACGCACGGCGGCGCGGACAATAGTAGTTCGACCGTACCCAGACACTACGCAAACTGAGTACGTAATTCAAGGAGGAAAACAAACATGGCAAACCAGATGATCCGCATCCGGCTGAAGGCTTACGATCACCAGCTGATCGACTCCAGCGCTGCAAAGATCGTGGAGACCGCAAAGCACACTGGTGCCCGCGTGTCCGGCCCCATCCCCCTGCCCACCGATCGCGAGATCGTTACCGTTCTGCGCGCTACCCACAAGTACAAGGATAGCCGCGAGCAGTTCGAGAGCCGCACTCATAAGCGTCTGATCGACATTCTGAAGCCGTCCAACAAGACGGTCGAGGCTCTGATGAGCCTCCAGCTCCCCGCTGGCGTGGACATCGAGATCAAGCTGTAACAGCTGATCCAAGCGATGCTCCTCGTTTCCCGAGGGGTCATGTTGGCGGTGACGTGCGCCGCCAACCAATAACCTTTACAGGAGGAAAAGAAAATGGTTAAAGGCATTATCGGCAAGAAAGTCGGTATGACCCAGCTGTTCGATGAGAGCGGCAAGGTTATCCCCGTCACCGTCATCGAGGCAGGCCCCTGCACCGTCGTGCAGAAGAAGACCGTCGAGAGCGATGGCTATCAGGCTGTTCAGCTGGGCTTCGGCGAGGTTTCCGCCAAGAAGGTCAACAAGGCAGCTGCAGGTCACTTCAAGAAGGCAAACGTTGCCCCCAAGAAGACCCTGCGTGAGTTCCGTCTGGACGACGTTTCCGCAATGAACGTTGGCGACATCCTGAAGGCTGACGTCTTTGCAGCAGGCGACAAGGTTGACGTTGCAGGCGTTTCCAAGGGCAAGGGCTACCAGGGCGTTATCAAGCGCTTTGGCCAGCACCGTCTGCGTGAGAGCCACGGCACCGGCCCTGTTGCTCGTCATGCAGGTTCTATGGGCGCTATTTCCAACCCCTCTCGCGTGTTCCCCGGCAAGCGCCTGCCCGGCCACATGGGCTTTGTGCGCGTCACCGTGCAGAACCTGACCGTTGTCAAGGTTGACACCGAGAACAATCTGATCGCTGTCAAGGGTGCGGTTCCCGGCTCCAAGGGCACCATCGTCACTCTGGCCAACAGCGTGAAGGCGTAAGGAGGAAAGCTACAATGGCAAAGTTTAATGTAGTCGATATGAACGGTCAGCACGTTAGCGAGATCGAGCTTTCCGACGCCGTGTTCGGTATCACCCCGAACGAGAAGGCTGTCCACATTGCTGTGGTGAACTTCCTGGCCAACCAGCGTCAGGGCACCCAGAACACCAAGATCCGCATGGAAGTTTCCGGCGGCGGCAAGAAGCCTTGGCGTCAGAAGGGCACCGGTCACGCTCGTCAGGGCTCCATCCGTGCTCCGCAGTGGACCCACGGCGGCGTTGCTCTGGGCCCCAAGCCCCGCAGCTACAACTACCACATCAACAACAAGGTCAAGCGTCTGGCTCTGCTGAGCGTCCTGTCCGACAAGGCTGCCAATGGCAACATGGTCGTCGTTGACAAGTTCGCTTGCGACGAGTACAAGACCAAGGCTGTGGTCGCTATGCTGAACGCTGTGGGCGCCGGCAAGAAGAACCTGCTGGTCAACGAGACTGTCGATGCAAAGTTCGTCAAGAGCGCTGGCAACATCGCCGGTGTCAAGACCACCTTCGCAGGCAGCGTGAACACCTACGATGTGCTGAACGCCGACAAGCTGATCATCAGCGTCGACGCAGCTAAGAAGCTCGAGGAGGTGCTTGGCTAATGAAAACCGCACATGATATCATCCTGAAGCCGGTCATTACCGAGAACTCCATGGCTGGCATCGCTGATAAGAAGTACACCTTCAAGGTTGCTACTGATGCCACCAAGGTCGAGATCGCTCAGGCTGTCGAGACCCTGTTCCCCGGCGCTAAGGTCGCTAAGGTCAACACCATTTCCGTGCGTGGCCGCTTCCGCCGCCAGGGCATGCATACTGGTTACACTGCCGCTTCCAAGAAGGCAATCGTGACCCTGACCAAGGACTCCAAGGAAATCGAGTTCTTCAACAGCATGGTCTAAACCGAACCCGCCGAGGGTTCCTCTATGGGGATATGACCCCGATAATAATTCATAAGATAAACAAAGGAGAATAGCACAATGGCTATCAAAAAGTATGGCCCCACTACTCCGGGCCGCCGCGGCATGACCGTCACGGATTACAGCGTCCTGAACAAGGTCGCTCCCGAGCGCAGCCTGCTGGAGCCCATGAAGAAGCACAGCGGCCGCAACAACACCGGTCGTATCACCGTCCGCCATCAGGGCGGCGGCAACCGCACCAAGTATCGCGTCATCGACTTCAAGCGTCAGAAGACCGATATCCCCGCTACCGTCAAGACTCTCGAGTACGATCCGAACCGCAGCGCATTCATCGCTCTGGTCGAGTACACCGACGGCACCAAGAGCTACATCATTGCTCCCGATGGCCTGAAGGTGGGCGACGTGATCGTCAGCAGCAAGTCTGCCGACATCAAGCCCGGCAACTGCCTGCCCTTCGAGAACATCCCCGTTGGTACCATCATCCACAACATCGAGCTGTATCCCGGCCGCGGCGCTCAGCTGGTTCGTTCCGCTGGCAACATGGCTCAGCTGATGGCTAAGGAGAATGGCTACGCTCTGGTTCGTCTGCCCTCCGGTGAGATGCGCAACGTGCCCGTGAACTGCACCGCAGTCATCGGTCAGGTTTCCAACATCGACCACGAGAACGTCAACCTGGGCAAGGCTGGCCGCAAGCGCCACATGGGCGTGCGTCCCGGCAGCCGTGGTACCGTTATGAACCCCTGTGACCATCCCCACGGTGGTGGCGAGGGCCGCGCACCTGTTGGTCACTCCGGTCCTATGACTCCCTGGGGCAAGCCCGCTCTGGGTCTCAAGACTCGCAAGCATCATAAGCGCTCCGATAAGCTGATCGTGAAGCGTGCAGGTAAGTAAGAGAGGAGTTTAAGACAATGGGTAGAAGCATTAAAAAAGGACCTTTCGTCCAGGCTGCTCTTATGAAGCACGTTGAAGCGATGAACGCTTCCGGCAAGAAGCAGGTCATCAAGACCTGGAGCCGCGCCTCCACGATCTTCCCCGAATTCGTTGGTCACACTTTTGCCGTTCACGACGGCCGCAAGCATGTGCCTGTGTATGTGACTGAGGACATGGTTGGCCACAAGCTGGGTGAGTTCGTTCCCACCCGTACCTTCAAGGGCCACACTGGTAATTCTAAGTAATAGAGGGAGGAACACAACATGGAAGCTCGGGCAATTCTTCGTTATGCCCGCATTAGTCCTCGTAAGGTGTCTATCGTTATGGACCTGATCCGTAACAAGCCCCTGGACGAAGCGCTGGCAATCCTGCAGTACACCCCGAAGGCAGCTTGTGAGCCCCTTCTGAAGCTGGTGAAGTCTGCAGCCGCTAATGCGGAAAACAACTTCAATATGGACAAGAACAACCTCTACGTCGCCGAGTGCTACGTTTGCCCCGGCCCGACGCTGAAGCGCATGATGCCTCGTGCACAGGGCCGCGGCTACCGCATCCTGAAGCGCACCAGCCACATGACCGTTGTTCTGAAAGAGAAAGAGTAAGGAGGGAAAACAATGGGCCAGAAAGTAAATCCGCACGGCATTCGTGTCGGCGTTATTAAAGACTGGGACAGCCGCTGGTTTGCCTCCAAGAAGGATTTCAGCGATAACCTCGTCGAGGATCACAAGATCCGCACTGAGCTGAAGGCTCAGCTGAAGGACGCTGGCGTCCCCAAGATCGAGATCGAGCGCACTGTGGATCCTTCCACTTCCGCTCCTCGCGTGACTGTTAACATCTACTGCGCTAAGCCGGGCATGGTCATCGGCAAGGGCGGTGAGGAGCGCGTTGCTCTGCAGAACAAGCTGACCAAGGAGTATGGCAAGACTGTGATCGTCAATGTCATCGAGGTCAAGAGCGCTTCCACCAACGCACAGCTGGTTGCTGAGGACATCGCTCGTCAGCTGGAGAACCGTGTGACCTTCCGCCGTGCCATGAAGCAGTGCATGCGCAATGCTATGAGCCCCCGCGATCGTTCCACCGTTCCCGCAAAGGGCATCAAGGCAATGTGCTCCGGCCGTCTGGGCGGCGCTGATATCGCCCGCACCGAGAGCTACCACGAGGGCACCATCCCCCTGCAGACCCTGCGTGCCGACATCGACTACGGCTTTGCAGAGGCTGCTACCACCTACGGCCGCATCGGCGTTAAGGTGTGGATCTACAAGGGCGAGGTCCTCAAGAGCGCAAAGACCGCTCCTAAGAAGGAAGGAGGCAACAAGTAATGTTACTGCCTAAGCGTGTTAAGTACCGCCGCGTTCAGCGCGGCCGCATGACCGGCAAGGCTACCCGCGGCAACGTGGTGTGCCAGGGCCAGTACGGCCTTGTTGCTCTGGAGCCGGCATGGATCTCTTCCACCCAGATCGAGGCTGCTCGTGTTGCCATGACTCGTTACATCAAGCGTGGCGGCAAGGTGTGGATCAAGATCTTCCCCGATAAGCCCGTTACTGAGAAGCCCGCTGAGACCCGCATGGGCTCCGGTAAGGGCTCTCCCGAATACTGGGTTGCAGTCGTGAAGCCCGGCCGCGTGATGTTCGAGCTGGCAGATGTCGATGAGGCAACTGCTCGCGAGGCTCTGCGTCTGGCTATGCACAAGCTGCCCATCAAGTGCAAATTTGTTGTCCGTGAGGACTCCGTGAAGGAGGATGGCACCAATGAAGGCTAATGAACTCCGCGAAATGCAGACCGCAGAGCTGACCAGCAAGCTGGTCGACCTGAAGGCTGAGCTGTTTAACCTGCGCTTCCAGCATGCCATCAACCAGCTGGAGAACCCCGGCCGCATCGAAGCAGTCAAGAAGGACATCGCCCGCGTGATGACCGTTCTGGCTGAGAAGCAGTAAGGAGGTTAAACGATGGAAGAACGTAATCTGAGAAAGACCCGCGTCGGCGTTGTCGTGTCCGACAAGATGGATAAGACCATCGTGGTTGCCGTTAAGGATAGCGTGCAGCACCCCCTGTACAAGAAGATCCTGAAGCGTACCGTGAAGTTCAAGGCTCGTGACGAGCAGAACGAGTGCGGTATCGGTGACCGTGTTGAGATCATGGAGTGCCGCCCCCTGAGCAAGGATGTGCGCTGGCGCCTGGTCCGTATCGTTGAGAAGGCAAAGTAATCTTTGCCCGCTGCTTTGAACAGTTTGAAAGGAGATATCTGAAATGGTTCAGATGCAAACTTATCTCAAAGTTGCCGACAACACCGGTGCCAAGGAGCTGATGTGCTTCCGTGTGCTGGGCGGCACCCGCAAGAGATACGCAAACATTGGTGACGTCGTGGTCTGCTCTGTCAAGAAGGCAGCCCCCGGCGGCTCCGTTAAGAAGGGCGACGTCGTCAAGGCTGTCATCGTGCGCAGCAAGCATGGCGTGCGCCGCGACGACGGTTCCTACATCCGTTTTGATGAGAACGCCGCCGTTATCGTTATGGCCGACAAGAACCCCAAGGGTACTCGTATCTTTGGACCCGTCGCTCGCGAGCTGCGCGATGCCGGCTACACCAAGATCCTGAGCCTGGCTCCGGAATCGCTGTAAGGAGGTTTTAAAAATGAATAATCTTCATGTTAAAACCGGCGACAACGTGATGATCATCAGCGGCAAGGACAAGGGCCACACTGGTAAGGTCCTGCAGGTCAGCCCCTCTGAGAACAAGGTCATCGTTGAGGGCCAGAACATGGTTACCAAGCACGTCAAGCCCCGCCGTCAGGGCGAGCAGGGCGGCATCGTTAAGGCCGAGGGCGCTATCTACGCTTCCAAGGTCATGCCCGTCTGCCCCAAGTGCGGCAAGGCCGTGCGTGTGGGCCACGTTGAGAAGGACGGCAAGATGGTTCGCGTCTGCAAGAAGTGCGGCGCTGAGCTGTAAGAAAGGAGTAAGGAACAATGGCTCGTTTGAAAGAACAGTATGTCAATGAAATTGCTCCTGCTCTGAACTCCAAGTTCGGTTACAAGAGCGTTATGCAGATCCCCAAGCTGGACAAGGTCGTCATCAACGTTGCCTGCGGCGAAGCCAAGGAAAACGAGAAGATCCTGGAAGCTGTTATGAAGGATCTGGGCCAGATCACTGGCCAGAAGGCAGTCGTCTGCCGTGCCAAGAAGAGCGTTGCTAACTTCAAGCTGCGCCAGGGCACTCCCATCGGCTGCAAGGTCACCCTGCGTGGTGAGCGTATGTACGAGTTTGTCGATCGTTTCTTCAACGTCGCTCTGCCCCGTGTCCGCGACTTCCGCGGCATCAACGGCAACGGCTTCGACGGTCGCGGCAACTTTGCCTGCGGCATCAAGGAGCAGATCATCTTCCCCGAGATCGACTTTGATAAGGTCGATGCAGTCCGCGGCATGGATGTCTGCTTTGTCACCACTGCCAAGACTGACGAAGAGGGCAAGGAGCTGCTGAAGGCTCTGGGCGCTCCGTTCGCTGAGAACAACTAAGGGAGGAGATTTGTACAATGGCTAAACTGTCTATGAAGCTGAAGCAGTCTCGTCCTGCTAAGTTCTCTACCCGTGCATACACCCGCTGCCGCATCTGCGGCCGCCCCCACTCCGTGCTGCGCAAGTACGGCGTGTGCCGTGTGTGCTTCCGTGAGCTGGCCTACAAGGGCGAGATCCCGGGCGTGAAGAAGGCTTCCTGGTAATTTACCAGAGGGCTGGATAAAATGTCGGATATCCGCCCCGGGGCAAACAACTTGTTTCGGGGCGGTATCATTATAAAACAAATGAGAGCTAATCTAAGGAGGTTAGTGGCAAATGCAGATTACTGATCCTATCGCGGACCTGCTGACTCGCATCCGCAACGCTAGCACTGCCAAACACCCTTCTGTGGAGATCCCCGCTTCCAACATGAAGAAGGCTATCTGCCAGATTCTGGTTGACGAGGGCTACATCAAGGGCATGCAGGTCAAGAACGACACCGTTCAGGGCACCATCGTTGTCACCCTGAAGTACCAGGCTAACGGCGAGCCCGTTATCGCTGGCCTGCGCCGCGTGTCCAAGCCCGGCCTGCGCATCTACACCAACTGCGAGGATATGCCCAAGGTCATGAAGGGCCTGGGCACCGCAATCATTTCCACCTCTAAGGGCATCATGACCGATAAGGCTGCTCGTGCTGCGCACGTTGGCGGCGAGGTCCTGGCCTTTGTGTGGTAAGAAAGGGGTAAAAGACAATGTCGAGAATTGGAAGAAAACCCATCGTCATTCCTGCCGGCGTTACTGTCACTGTCGATGAGGCAGCACACACCGTCGCCGTCAAGGGCCCCAAGGGCAGCCTGAATTCCAACTATCATCCCCTGATGACCGTTAAGGTCGAGGGCAATGAGGTTTTGGTTACCCGCCCCAATGACGAACCCAAGGCCCGCAGCCTGCACGGCCTGACCCGTACCAACATCGCCAACATGGTGAACGGTGTTGTGAACGGCTACGAGAAGAAGCTGGAGATCGTGGGCGTTGGCCTGCGCTGCCAGAAGCAGGGCTCCAACCTGGTTATGAACCTGGGCTTCTCCCACCAGGTGAATGTCCCCGATACCGAGGACTGCACCATCGTGTGGCAGGATCCCAACCACTTCTCTGTCACTGGTATTGACAAGCAGAAGGTGGGCCAGTACGCCGCCGAGATCCGCGCCAAGAAGCCGCCTGAACCCTACAAGGGCAAGGGCATCCGCTACGCAGGCGAGGTTGTCAAGCACAAAGAAGGCAAGGCCGGCAAGGGCAAGAAATAAGGTAAGGAGTGAAAGACAATGGTTAAGCAGATCGACAAGAACGAAGCTCGTCTTCGTCGTCATCGCCGCGTTCGCAACAAGATCAGCGGCACCGCAGCACGTCCTCGCCTGGATGTTTTCCGCTCCGCCAAGCACATTTACGCTCAGATCATCGATGATGAGCAGGGCGTGACCCTGGTGTCTGCATCCACTATGGACAAGGACTTCAACGGCAACGGCGGCAACGTCGAGGCCGCTGCTGAGATCGGCAAGAAGATCGCAGCAAAGGCTCTGGAAAAGGGCATCACCGAGGTCGTGTTCGACCGTGGTGGCTACGTTTATCATGGCCGTGTTAAGGCCCTGGCTGATGGCGCCCGTGAGGGCGGCCTGAAGCTGTAATGAGAGGAGGAAACACATTATGGCTATGAGAAACCGTGAAGACGACGGCATGATCACCAAGGTTGTCTCCATCAACCGCGTTTCCAAGACTGTCAAGGGCGGCCGCATCATGAAGTTTGCTGCTCTGGTTGTCGTTGGCGACGGCAAGGGTACCGTGGGTTACGGTCTGGGCAAGGCTGCCGAAGTTTCCGAGGCCATTCTGAAGGGCATCGCCGATGCCAAGAAGAACATGGTCAAGGTTTCTCTGGCCGGCACCACCATTCCCCATGAAGTGGTCGGTGAATTCGGCGCTGGCCGCGTGCTGATGAAGCCCGCTGCTCCCGGTACCGGCGTGATCGCCGGCGGCCCCGTGCGTGCCGTCATTGAGGCTGCTGGCATCAAGGACGTCCGTGCGAAGTCTATGCGTTCCAACAACCCCATCAACGTTGTTTCTGCTACCTTCGCAGGTCTGTGCGGCCTGGTCAGCGCTGAGTCTGTCGCTGAGAAGCGCGGCAAGACCGTGAAAGAAATTCTGGGTTAAGGAGGTAACAAACCATGGCAGATAAGATGCTCAAGATCGAGCTGAAGAAGAGCCTGATCGGCCGCGGCGCTAAGCAGATCGCTACCGCTGAGGCTCTGGGCCTGAAGAAGCCGGGCGACGTTACCGTTCAGCCTGACAATGCCGCTACGCAGGGCAAGATCGCAAAGATCGGCTTTATGCTCAGCGTCACCGAAGCCTAATAGCAGGGGGTATACGCACAATGAAGCTTCATGAATTGCACGCCAGCAAGGGCGCCAACAAGCCTGTGACCCGCAAGGGCCGCGGCATTGGCTCCGGCAATGGCAAGACTGCCGGCTTCGGCAGCAAGGGCCAGAAGGCCCGTTCCGGCGTGAAGCACGCTGGTTTTGAGGGCGGTCAGATGCCTCTGGCACGCCGCCTGCCTAAGGTTGGCTTTAACAACATCTTTGCTACCCAGTATGCCATCGTCAACGTGGCTGATCTGGAGGCTGCTTTCAATGCCGGCGATGTCGTCGATACCGAGGCTCTGAAGGCAAAGGGTCTGGTCAAGAAGACTCTGGACGGTGTTAAGGTCCTGGGCAACGGCGAGCTGACCAAGGCTCTGACCGTGAAGGCCGCAGCCTATTCCGCTTCTGCCAAAGAGAAAATCGAGAAGGCAGGCGGAAAGGCTGAGGTGATGTAAGGTGTTCCAGACATTCCGTAACGCATGGAAGATCCCCGAGCTTAAAAATCGTCTTCTGTTCACGCTGGCGATCCTCGTGGTTTACCGTCTTGGCTGTGCCATCCCCGTGCCGTTCGTTTCCGGCTCTGCACTGACGCAGATGTTTGCAAACGGCGATATGCTCTCGTACCTCAATATGATGAGCGGCGGCGCACTGGCAAGATGCACGCTCTTCGCGTTAGGTGTGACACCCTATATCAACGCCTCTATTATTGTGCAGCTGCTGACTGTGGCCATTCCTGCGCTGGAAAATCTGGCAAAGGAAGCAGACGGCCAGCAGAAGCTGCAGCAGATCAACCGGTACGCCGGTGCCGTGGTCGCTCTGATCATGAGCATTGGCTACTACTTCGTGATCCGCAATATGGGCGCACTGAAGTACACCAGCGGCGCGGCCGGTATCTTTACCGCCGTTGTCATCATTGCCACCTTTACCGCAGGTGCGCAGCTGATCACCTGGTGTGGTGAGCAGATCGACGACAAGGGTATCGGCAACGGTATCTCTCTGTTGATCTTCTCTTCGATCGTTTCCAACTGGTCCGGTGTCTACACCACCGTCACGGGTCTGCTGACCCGCGCCGCTGCAGGCGAGACCCGGTTCTATATCCTGCTGCCCCTGCTGCTGGTTCTGGCACTGGTTGTGATCGTGTTCATCGTTGTTATGACCAACGCTGAGCGCCGCATTCCGGTGCAGTACGCAAAGCGCGTGGTTGGCCGCAAAATGTACGGCGGTCAGGCCAGCTATATTCCCATCAAAGTGAACATGAGCGGCGTTATGCCCATCATCTTCGCTTCCGCGATGGTTTCGATCCCCGGCACCATCGGCAGCTTCCTGCAGATCGATCAGGCAGCACATCCGTTCTGGTATGCTTTCTTCCATACCTTCAACTACACGTCGCTGCTCTACATCGTGATCTACCTGCTGCTGATCCTGGCCTTCAACTACTTCTATGTGGCCATCCAGTACAACCCCGTTGAGATCGCCAACAATCTGCGCCGCAACAACGGCTCGATCCCCGGCTTCCGTCCCGGCAAGCCGACCAGCGATTTCCTGACCCGCACCCTGAATAAGATCACCCTCATGGGTGCCATCTTCCTGGCTGCGGTGGCTGTACTGCCGATCATTCTGGGCAACCTGACCGGTATGAGCATTCAGCTGGGCGGTACCAGCCTGCTGATCGTGGTTGGTGTGGCACTTGATACCACCCGCAGCCTCGACAGCTTTATGACGATGCGCAACCACAAGGGTTTCCTTGGCTGATCTAAAACAAAAGCACTGATGTGAGAAAGCACTGGAAAGGGGAGCATGCTCGTACTTTTCAGTGCTTTTTTGCTTTGAAGGGGCGTTAGTTCCTTCAAACATCAAAAAAAGGCTCCTTTGATAGAGGAAAGGAAGAATACCTATGAATCTGATTCTGTTAGGCGCACCCGGCGCGGGCAAAGGCACCCAGGCCGAGATCATCTGCGCAAAGCTGAACATCCCCTCCATCAGCACCGGCAACATCCTGCGCGCTGCTGTCAAGGAAGGCACCGAGATGGGCCTGAAGGCAAAGAGCTTCATGGACGCTGGCGCTCTGGTGCCCGATGAGGTCATCATCGGCATCCTGAAGGAACGCCTGGCACAGGACGACTGCGCCAACGGCTTCATTCTGGACGGCGTGCCCCGCACCATCGCTCAGGCCGAGGCCATCGAGACCATGGGCATCCGCATCGACAAGGTGCTGGAACTGCAGGTTGAGGACAGCGTGATCGTGGAGCGCATGAGCGGCCGCCGCGTCTGCGAGAAGTGCGGCGCAAGCTACCACATCCTGAACAAGAAGAGCAAGGTGGAGGGCGTCTGCGACCTGTGCGGCGGCAAGACCGTCATCCGCAAGGACGACCAGCCCGCAACCGTGCTGGATCGTTTGAAAGCCTACCATGAGCAGACCGAGCCGCTGGTGGAGTTCTACCGCACCCGCGGCAAGCTGGCAGAGATCAAGTTCTGCCCCTCCATCGAGGAGACTACGGCTGAAGTCATGAAGGCTTTGGAGGCATAAGCGTGATTCAGATCAAAAATGCAAAAGAGCTGGACGGTATGCGCCGGGCAAACGCCCTGAGCGCAGCTGCCCTGAAGTACGGCGGCCAGCACATTGAGGCTGGCATGACCACCTGGGAACTGGATAAGCTGATCTACGATTTCATCGTAAAGCACGGCGGTACCCCCAACTTCAAGGGACTGTACGGTTTCCCGGGAACGGCCTGCATCAGCCTGAATGATACCATCATCCATGGCATCCCGTCGCATGATATCGTCATCCGCCCGGGCGACATCGTCAGCATCGACACCGGTGCAAAGGTCGATGGCTTCAACGGCGACAACGCCTGCACCTATGCGGTGGGCAAGATCGACCTGGAAGCACAGCGCCTGCTGGATGTGACCAAGGCAGCTCTGTACAAGGGCATCGAGCAGGCAAAGGCCGGCAACCGCATCGGTGATATCGGCTATGCGGTGCAGAGCTACTGCGAGGACGCAGGTTTCTCCGTGGTCCGGGAGTTCGTGGGCCACGGCACCGGCCGTGAACTGCACGAGGACCCCGAGGTGCCCAACTACGGCCATCAGGGCCGCGGCCCCCGCCTTGTGCCCGGCATGACCATTGCCATTGAGCCTATGATCTGCCAGTACGACTGCAAGATCACCCAGGCCAAGGACGGCTGGACGGTCAAGACCAAGGACGGCGGTCTGGCAGCGCACTTCGAGCACTCGAACGCGATCCTGAAGGATCACACCGAGATCATGACCCGCTTCTGGGATGATCCGGACTTTGACCCGGAGACCTTCAGCCTCAAGTAATCGACTCCATAAGATAGGGTCCGAGCCGCCCGGAGCGTGCAGAAATGC
>OHKC01000427.1_pt1 | contig 12703 bp, 8 predicted proteins | sample 1568761 | NCBI WGS metagenome assembly OHKC01 (sample SAMEA3879514, study PRJEB24766) | human gut metagenome | biome: human-associated habitat; feature: feces | place: USA | collected 1985/1987 | reverse complement strand
CTCGCTGCGCTCGGCCACCTCTCCCAAGGGGAGAGGCAAGGGATGCTCGCACGGTACACCGAGAAGTGCGCTTTTATCAGTTCGGCTTTCCGGTTCACCCGGTTTATGCCTGCGGTGCATCCGCAGCGCTTTCGACGGCAGCAGCTGTCTTTTTCTTTTTTCCGAGATTTTCAGTCGAAATTTCACCTGCTTTTGCAAGCGCAAGCTTTGTCAGCACGGGGCCCGCAAGTTCATAAACAAGTGTTGCAAACAGTGCAACCGTCACAACCTGCGCGGAAAGCGTTTGCGGAAGGTCGCTTGCGGCAACCATCTGCGCCATGCCGATTGCAACACCTGCCTGCGGAAGCAGCGTAACGCCGAGGTATTTGCGCACCTTTGGATCGGCATGGGACATTGCCGCTCCGGTGAACGCGCCGAAATACTTGCCGGCGGAACGTGCAATGATATAGATAATGCCGGGAATCCCGACCGTCAGCAGGATTGAAAAATCAAGCTCCGCACCCGAAAGCACGAAGAAAAGCATGAATAATGCAGGCGTCCAGCCCTCGCAAAGCTCCATCGCAATAACAGAGTCGCTGCGCATGTTTGCAAACACCGCGCCAAGCATCATGCAGGTCAGCAGTGAAGAAAGCTCCCACATTTCCGAAAGTGCAACGCAGGCAAAAACCGCCGCAAGCATCAGGCAGAGACGGTTTGCTTTGGACTTGAAAAAGCGCATTACAAACGCAAGCACGGCACCCATAACGCCGCCCGTAAGCAGGGAAAGGCCGATTTCGCGCAGCGGATCAAGCACGATTGCCTGAACCGTCAGCGCATCGCCGGAGGCAAATGCCTGTGCAAGTGCAAAGCAGAGGGAGAAGATCATCAGGCCGACCGCATCATCAAACGCCGTAACGGGCAGGAGCGTGTCCGTAACGGGGCCCTTTGCCTTGTATTGGCGAACAACAAGCAGTGTTGCGGCAGGTGCCGTTGCAGCCGCAATTGCACCGAGAAGCAGCGCACGGGGAACGCGGTATTCACCCGGCACAAGCAAAAGCGCAAGCAGCACGAGCAGCACGGTCATAACAGCCTGCACAACTGTGATAACGACAATCTTGCCGCCGAGTTTTTTCAGCAATGACAGCTTAAATTCGCCGCCGATCGAAAAAGCAATGAAACCCAATGCGGTGGTTGTGATAATCTTTGCGCTTTTGATATCAACGTTTGTGACAAGTTTCAGCACAAAGGGACCTATCAGAATGCCTGCAATAAGGTAGCCCGTGACATTGGGCAGGTTGAGCAGCTTCATAAGGCGGGACAGGGCAAGGCCGCCCGCCATTGCGATTGCAAGAATCAGCAAAATTTTCATGTTGTTTTTCCTTTCAGTTCGAATTCCGCCTTTTATCCGGCGGTGCGAATTTTCGACAAATTTCGCGCACACCGGCGCGGTGGAACGTGCGCCGCTTTTCTGCCGCGCACCAATGAACACGCCGTCGGTATCTTTCAGCGCGCTTATTCTTCGGAATGCCGCCGAACGGCGGTTTCCGTTTTATATTTACTTAAGTCGATTTTCGATTATCGTTCCGCGTGCGTTATTCCGCATCGATTCCTTCGAACGAAAGCACGGGCAGCGTGAACATGACGCCTTTTTTGCCCAATCCGTGCGTGTTGCGGCGGATAACGCGCTTTGCATGCTCAAGTTGATCATCGTTCAGCAGCAAAAACGCAGTGTGACTGGATTCAAAATCATGGCTCATGATTTTGCTGACTCGACCGAAAATCGGCGGTGCGTCAACGTTGCTGTTCAGCAATGCGTGTTTAAGGCTTGTGGACTGAAAAACGATGCCGTTCATTCCGTGTGCACGAAGCCCTTCAAGCGTTGCAAGAAATTCATCGCAATCGTCGATCGTGATAACAAGAAGCTGCATGGATTAACCCTCCTTCAGACTCTTTTTTATATGCAATGATTATAGAACCGATTCGGGGAAAAGTCAAGGGCACGCAAAAGACCCGCACGTCCCTTTAAGCAAATTAAGCATAAAGCAAATTAAAAAAGCCCTTGCAAAACAAGGACTTTTTGTTGGTACACCTTCAGGGGCTCGAACCCTGGACACCCTGATTAAGAGTCAGGTGCTCTACCAGCTGAGCTAAAGGTGCATTCACTCTTTCAAGTGCATATCACATTATACTCGGATTTTGTACAAAGTCAAGACCGTTTTGGACAGGATTGAAGATATATTTTTAATTCCGTCTTCAACCGTATTTGTGCCGCACCGATAGGGCGTATTTAAAGAGTTGAAGAGAGAAGAAACGTCATCCGTACAATACGCCTGAGGCACATGCATTCCGCATTCCGCATCAACGTTTCTTCTCTTCTTTTTCTCAGTAAATTTCAGTCAAGGTGAATCAGTGTTCATCCAATCACAAGCCGTACCCTTGCAGCCATTGCTCCGAGATCCGCATCGCTTATTTTGCGCGGGACAAGAACGCCGGTTTCGGCAAAAGTTCTTGCGCCGTCGGAACCGTTGACAATGCGCGCAAATTCCGGATCCGCCCGCATAAGGCTCTTCACGCCGAGATAAAGCGTCTGGGTGATGCCGTATTCATCGTTCCGTGCGTTCATTATCTGCGTTGCCTTGTTGTAGCATTCGGCCGCAAGCTCGCGGCACTGTTCATCGGTGAGCTTTGCAAGAATTTCCGGCTGTGCAAGCATTGTTTCAAGATAGTCCAACCTCAGGCAGGCATATCTGTCGAGTTGGCTCTGATCGTTGAGCTTGTATGCCTTGTAGAGATTGACAAGAACCGTTCCCGCATCCTCGCGCGCGGCAAGCAGCCGAAGTCCGTCATAATCCTGTTTGACAACGTCGAATCCTTCCAGCATTGATTCGTAAACGAACATATCATCAAACAGGTTATAGTTCATGCAGTACAGCACAAGCTCCGCCGTTGTTGCATTCCGCGCGGTTTCCGGCAATTGGGAAACCTCCCGCATTTCTTCCGCATCTTCAAGCAGATCCCACTCCTCGGGCGTGTCGTAAGGGTTGATAACGCTTTTATACACGTTTCCGTCCTTTACGGGCAGGAAGCCTTCGGGTGCGGTGAACCAGTCGGAAAGAGCGGAATCGTCGTCGGAATCCTCAAATTCGTCGCTTTCACGCAGCCGTGCCACACGCTCGGCATATTCGTTGAACGCCTTGCGGATGCGCCTGCCGTCCTCCGCACGCACTGCACGCGAAGCAACTCCCACAACCGCCGCCGCAAGAATTGCGACACAAACAACGATGCCAATAATCTTTACGCTTTTTTTCATGGTTTTCCTCCGAAAGGAATGTACTCGGCCTCAGTCGGCAATAAGTATTGTATCATTTCTGATTGACGTTGTCAATTAGAAATCAGCAATTAGAAATTAGCAATGTACATCGTTCTCCACTCTCCGCTCTCCACTCTCTTAATCAAAACCCCTCCACCGCTCTGCGGTCCCCCTCCCCTTGCAGGGGAGGCAAACGAGTGCCTTCAACTCCACTCTCCACTCTCCAAACTCCGCTCTTAACTTTCCACGCTCCGCTTTTAACTCTCCACACTCCGCTTTTAACTCTCCACACTCCGCTTTTAACTCTCCAAACTCCACTCTTAACTTTCCACACTCCGCTCTCCGCTCCCAATTTCTCATTTCTCCTACCTATATAAATGTACCTTTAAATGCGCCTTTCGGGCTTGCCGAACTCCTTAAAATATGGTATAATAGAATGAAGGTAATAATGCCGCATAATGCGGCAGGGCGGAGGCTTTGCGTGTACATCACCGCCGTAAGACTTTATTGTTTCAGAAGTTATACGGAGCTGCGGTTTGAGCCTGCAAAGGGGCTTAACGTCATTGTGGGCGCAAATGCGGCGGGCAAGACGAACATTCTGGAATCCGTTTTCCTTGCTGCGTTGGGCAGGAGCCACCGAACGCGCCGCGATGCGGAACTTATCAACTCCCTTTCCGACAAGGCATATGCGGGCATTGAGCTTGTGAGTGCAACGGGGAAGCACAGCATTGAACTCAAGCTGTTTTCCGGCGCACCGAAACAGGTTTTTATCGACGGGCAGCGCATCAGACGCATGGGCGAACTTATGGGCGTTCTGAACGCTGTAATGTTTTCACCCGAGGATCTCTCCCTCGTCAAGGACTCTCCCGAAACCCGCCGCCGCTTTATGGACATGGAGCTTTGCCAGCTTCGACCCGCCTATTTTTACCGTTTGCAGCAATATAATGCCGCCCTCAAGCAGCGCACCGCGCTTTTGAAAACAAGTTTTCCGTTCGAACCGAACATTGAACTTCTCGACATGTGGGACGATAAGCTTGCGGAGCTCGGCGGTTCGGTCATGCTGCTTCGCCGCGATTTTCTTGACAGGCTCAGCACCGCTGCGCGGGATCTGAACCGCAGCATCACGGGCAATTCCTCTGTCGGGCATGAACCGGAAGAGCTTTTTACCTACTACAAACCCTCCGTTCCCTTCGAGGGCGATGGCGCGCGCGCCGCACTCGGGGATGCACTCTGCAAGGCACGGGCGGAGGATATCCGCCGCGGCTGCACAACCAAGGGGCCGCACCGGGACGACATCGGCATTCTGCTCAACGGGCGCGACGTCCGCGTTTTCGGTTCCCAGGGGCAGCAGCGCACGGCAGCATTGAGCCTTAAACTGAGCGAGCTTGCGCTTATGCGCCGCATTCGGGGCGAGGCGCCGGTTCTGCTTTTGGACGATGTTCTGAGCGAACTGGACGGCGACAGGCAGCGAGAGCTGCTTTCAAGCGCATTTGATTGCCAATGCTTTTTAACCTCCACAACTCTCGACGGCCTTGAACAGGTGCCGAACATGACGGTGTTTGAATGCAGCGGCGGCAAACTCAAAAAAATTCTGTCAGCAGAAAATTGATTCTGTGTTGATTTAACATTGTATAAATAAACGCCGTTTTGTGATTGTTTTAAATCATACGGTCGGCGTTCTCCCCAAAACAGCCCGACATAAAAATCCCGGCGGACAGGGCTCCGCAGGCGGCGGTTTTTCAAAAATGCCGCGGGTTTTACTCTGAAAGGAAATAATTTTAAAAATGGAAACGACTTATAACGCTTCGCAAATACAGGTGCTTGAAGGATTGGAGGCCGTTCGCCGCCGCCCGGGCATGTATATCGGTTCAACCGATTCAAGAGGCCTGCACCACCTTGTTTATGAAATCGTCGATAACTCCATCGATGAAGCAATGGCGGGATTCTGCACTCATATTTATGTTACCATTCATGCGGACAACTCCATTACCGTTGTTGACAACGGCAGGGGCATTCCCGTCGATATTCATCCAAAAACCGGCAAATCCGCGCTTGAAGTCGCACTTACTATGCTTCATGCGGGCGGCAAATTCGGCGGCAGCGGCTATAAGGTCTCCGGCGGCCTGCACGGCGTGGGCATCTCCGTGGTGAACGCGCTGTCCACCCGTGTGGACATCGAAGTGCGCCGTCAGGGCTTCCACTGGACCCAGACCTACATCGACCAGAAGCCGACCGCGCGTCTGCTCAAGGGCAAGCCGATGGAGGAAGGCGAGTCCACCGGCACTTCCGTGACCTTCTGGGCCGACGGCAAGATCTTCGAAACCACCACCTACGATTTCGAGATCCTGCGCAACCGCTTCCAGCAGATGGCGTTCCTGAACAAGGGCCTGAAGATCTCCCTGACCGATTTGCGCGAGCCCGACCAGGCCGGCGACGAGGTTTCCGGCGAGGAATCCGAAACCGAAGACAAGTTCCAGACCGTCACCTACCAGTACAACGACGGCATCAAGGACTACGTCGACTACCTGGTGAAGTCCCGCAAGGCCACCCCGGTCGAACCGGACGTCATCGACTTCGAGGCCGAGGACCTGAAGATCGGCATCTCCGCGGAAATCGCCATGCAGTGGACCACCGCGTATTCCGAAGCCGTGCACACCTTCGCCAACACCATCTCCACCACCGAGGGCGGCACCCATGAGGAGGGCTTCCGCGCCGCGCTGACCTCGCTGGTCAACCGCTACGCCCGCGAGAAGAACATCCTCAAGGACAAGGACGAGAACCTGTCCGGCGACGACGTGCGCGAAGGCCTGACCGCCGTCGTGTCCGTCAAGCTCACCAACCCGCAGTTCGAAGGCCAGACCAAGACCAAGCTCGGCAATTCCGAGGCGAAGACCTTCGTGCAGCGCGTCATGACCGACAAGCTCGGCGACTGGTTCGACGCCCACCCGAACGAGGCCAAGAACATCATCCAGAAGGCCATCGAGGCCTCCCGTGCGCGCCTGGCCGCCAAGAAGGCACGTGAGAACACCCGCCGCAAGTCGATCTTCGAATCGGCCGGCATGCCGGACAAGCTCAAGGACTGCCAGTCCAACAATCCGGAGGAATGCGAGCTGTTCATCGTGGAGGGTGATTCCGCAGGCGGCTCCGCCATCCAGGGACGCAACCCGATCACGCAGGCCATCCTGCCTCTGCGAGGCAAGATCCTCAACACCGAGCGCGCAAGCCTGGACCGCATGATGAAGTCGGACACCATCGAATCGCTGATCACCGCCGTCGGCGGCGGCTACGGCGAGGACTTCGACCTCAACAAGGTGCGCTACCACAAGGTCATCATCATGGCCGATGCAGATGTGGACGGCGCGCATATCGCAACCCTGAACCTGACGCTGTTCTTCCGCTACATGCGCCCGATGATCACCGCCGGCTACGTGTACGTGGCCATGCCGCCGCTGTACCGCCTCAAGTGGACCAAGGGCCCGCACGACTTCGTGTACACCGACGCCGAACGCGACCGCGTGCTCGCCGAAGGCAAGGCCGCCGGCCGCCAGCTGCCGAAGGGCGAAGGCATCCAGCGCTACAAGGGTCTGGGCGAGATGAGCTACCAGGAACTGTGGGAGACCACCATGGATCCTGACCATCGCATTCTGAAGCAGGTGCAGATCGAAGACGCGGCCGCGGCCGACGAGACCTTCTCCATGCTCATGGGCGACGAAGTCGAACCACGTCGTCTGTTCATCCAGCGCAACGCACGCAACGTCAGCTGGATCGACGCGTAAACGCGTAGGGTTTCGCAGGACTTCAAAGCAAGGATTAGAAATTGGCAGACGAAAACAACAGCAACGAAGACGGCCAGTTCGTGCCTGACGGCTCCATGGAACCGTTGAGCCCGCAGGAGGCCGACAACACCGATTATGGCCTGATGGTCGGCGAACGCGTCCAGAAGAAGGATCTGCAGCAGGAAATGCGCGAATCCTATCTGGCGTACGCCATGTCCGTCATCGTCGATCGTGCCCTTCCGGACGTGCGAGACGGCATGAAGCCGGTGCACCGCCGTGTGATCTACGCGATGTACGACGGCGGCTACCGCCCCGACCGCGGCTACTCCAAGTGCGCACGCGTCGTCGGCGAAGTCATGGGCAAGTACCATCCGCACGGCGATTCCGCCATCTACGACACGTTGGTGCGTATGGCGCAGTCGTGGTCGATGCGATACACGCTCGTCGACGGCCAGGGCAACTTCGGCTCCCCCGGCGACGACCCGGCAGCCGCAATGCGTTACACGGAATGCCGTATGGCGCCGCTCGCCATGGAAATGGTGCGTGACATCGACAAGGACACCGTCGATTTCCTGCCGAACTACGATGGCAAGACGCAGGAGCCGACCGTGCTGCCGGCCCGCTTCCCGAACCTGCTGTGCAACGGCTCGTCCGGCATCGCCGTCGGCATGGCGACCAACATTCCTCCGCACAACATGCGCGAGGTGGCAGAAGGCGTGCATTGGGCGCTCGACCATCCGGACGCGAGCCGTGAGGAACTGCTCGACAACCTGATCCGCATCATCAAGGGACCGGACTTCCCTACCGGCGCCACGATTCTCGGCCATAAGGGCATCGAACAGGCGTACCGTACCGGCCGTGGCCTCATCACCATGCGAGCCGTGGTGAACACCGAGGAGATCAAGGGCCGCATGTGCCTCGTGATCACCGAACTGCCGTACCAGGTCAACCCGGATCGTCTGGTCGTGTCCATCCGCGAAGCGGTGCGCGACGGCAAGATCCAAGGCATCGCCGACATGCGCGACGAAACCTCCGGCCGTACTGGCCAGCGCCTCGTGCTCGTGCTCAAGCGCGACGCCGTGCCGAAGGTCGTGCTCAACAACCTGTACAAGCATTCCCAGCTGCAGCAGACCTTCGGCGCGAACATGCTGGCACTGGTCGACGGTGTGCCGCGCACGCTGTCCCTGGATGCGTTCATCCGTCATTGGGTAAACCACCAGCTCGAAGTCATCGCACGCCGTACCGCCTACCTCAAGCGCGAGGCCGAGGAACGCGACCACATCCTGCAGGGCTATCTGAAGGCCCTTGACATGATCGATGAGGTCATCGCCCTCATCCGTGCCTCCGAGTCCGCGGAGACCGCCCGCACGGGCCTTATGGACCTGCTTGACGTGGACGAGGTGCAGGCCGACGCCATCCTCGCCATGCAGCTGCGCCGACTGGCCGCCCTGGAACGTCAGAAGATCCTCGACGAGCACAACGAGCTCATGCGCAAGATCGCCGACTACAACGACATCCTCGCCAAGCCGGAACGCCAGCGCAAGATCGTCGGCGACGAGCTGGACGAAATCGTCGCCAAGTATGGCGACGAACGCCGTACCAAGATTCTGCCGTACTCCGGCGAGATGAACGTCGAAGACCTGATCGCCGAAGAAAACGTGGTCGTCACCGTGACCCACTCCGGTTTCATCAAGCGCACCAAGGCCGACGAATACCGCGCGCAGCACCGCGGCGGCAAGGGCATCAAGGGCGCCAAGCTGCGCGAGGACGACGTGGTGGACCACTTCTTCCTGACCAGCACGCACAACTGGCTGCTGTTCTTCACCAACAAGGGCCGCGTGTACCGTCTGAAGGCATACGAGCTGCCGGAAGGCTCCCGCGATTCCAAGGGACAGCACGTGGCGAACCTGCTGCAGTTCGGCCCGGACGAGACGATCCAGACCGTGCTGTCGATTCCGAACTACGACGTGGCCAAGTACTTGGTGCTCGCCACCCGTTCCGGCAAGGTCAAGAAGACCGCGCTCGCCGAATACGACTCCCCGCGTCAGGGTGGTCTGATCGCGGTACGACTCATGACCGACGAGAACGGCGAGAACGCCGACGAGCTGATCGGTGCCGCGCTGTGCAACGCCGACGACGACATCATCCTCGTCTCCAAGCAGGGCATGAGCCTGAAGTTCGAAGCCAACGACGAGCAGCTGCGCCCGATGGGCCGCCAGACCGCCGGTGTGCAGGGCATGAAGTTCCGCGACGGCGACGAGCTTTTGGCCATGGATGTGGTGCAGGGCGATTCCGACAGGGACCTGCTCGTGGTCACCAACGAGGGCTTCGCCAAGCGCACCGCCATCAGCGAATACCGTCTGCAGGGCCGTAACGGCTACGGCGTCAAGGCCGTGCAGCTCGCCGAAGGCCGTGGCTCCCTGGTGGGTGCCGTGATCGTGGAGGAATCCGACCAGATCATGGCCATCATGAAGTCCGGCAAGGTCATCCGCTCCAACGTCGCCGAAGTCAAGCGCACCGGACGTACCACCCAGGGTGTGACGCTCGCCAAGCCTGACAAGAACGACGAAATCATCTCCATAGCACGTAACGAGGAGACCGACGAGGATGACGCCGAGCAGGCCGCCGCGGAAAACGGAGCAGTCCAGAACGACGCAGCCGCGCAATCGCAAGCCGAAACCACTACTGAAAACTCCGCTGAAACCGGTACGGAAGCCACTTCCGATGCCGGCGATGGCGAGAATGTAGAGGCCTGAGACACAGGCGGGGAATCGTCTGCGAAAACTGGTAGCCTCGGCTAGAAGTAGGCAAGATTCTGCAAGGAGCAACGATGAGCGAGAACAATGAAAGCCATCAGGCGCAGGCAGGGGCGCAGGCCCCACGCGTGGCCCGTTCCGCATCCAGCCAGCCGTTGAGCGGTACGGAACAGTCTCAGGCGCATGAGAACATGGCCGCCGCGTCCGGCGGTGTGAAGGTTCGTGAAAAAGCGCGTCGTGGCGCGCCTCGCGCCCGCCGCATGAGCCTGTCCCTGACCCGCATCGACGCATGGTCCGCGGCCAAGGTGGCGTTCATGCTTTCCATCGCGGGAGGCATCATCCAGATCGTCGCGGTGACGCTGCTGTGGCTGCTGCTGAACGTGGTCGGCGTGTTCGATCAGGTGACGCAGATCGTGTCCTCCACCGGTCTTGACGCCGGCGGATTCGACCTTGCCAATGTGCTTTCGCTGAGCACCGTGCTGAGCGCGGTCACCATCTTCTCCATCATCGAAGTGGTGCTGTTCACTGTGCTGGTGGTGATTCTCACGCTGCTGTACAACGTGGTGAGCACGCTGGTCGGCGGCATCCACGTGACGCTCGGCGACGACTGATCGATTCGTCATACGGCGTTCGTACGGCGCTTGCGCAACGTAAGCCGTTCGTGCAACATAAGAAGACGGCGCTTCCCTACTTCGGGAGGCGCCGTCTTTTCTTATGTAATCGCGATTATGCGGTCGCTTTTATGCAATCGTCATACTGCGTTGCGCGTTATGCCGTAACGCATATGAAAACGGTCCGTGCGAACGAATCGCACGGACCGTTGAAACGGATTGTGAAAGACGATCAGAGCACGCCCTGGGCGACCATGGCGTTGGCGACCTTGACGAAGCCGGCGGCGTTGGCGCCGAGCATCAGATCGCCCTCATGGCCGTACTCCTTGGCGGCGGCCAGGGAATTGGCGACGATGTTCTCCATGATGGACTTGAGCTTGTTGTCCACCTCTTCGAACGTCCAGGAAAGGCGGTAGGAGTTCTGGCTCATCTCAAGGCCGGACACCGCCACACCACCCGCGTTGGCGGCCTTAGCCGGGCCGTACAGCAGGCCGTTGTCCTGATAGACGGCGATTGCCTCCGGGGTGGACGGCATGTTGGCGCCTTCGCACACGACCTTGCAGCCGTTGGCGACGAGGGCCTTGGCGGACTCCTCATCGATTTCGTTCTGGGTGGCGCACGGCAGCGCGATGTCGCACGGCACGGTCCACACGCCCTTGCAGCCCTCGTGGTATTCGGCACCCGGAACACGCTCGGCGTATTCCTTGATACGGCCGCGGTGGCCCAGCTTGATGTCCTTGACGATGTCGAGCTTGATGCCATCCGGATCGTAGACGTAGCCGTTGGAATCGGAGGCGGTGACGACCTTCGCGCCGAGGGCCTGGGCCTTCTCGGTGGCGAAGATGGCCACGTTGCCGGAGCCGGAGATGACGACGGTCTTGCCTTCGAAGGAATCGTTCTTCAGGACGCGCAGGGCTTCCTGGGTGTAGTAGCACAGGCCGTAGCCGGTAGCCTCGGTGCGAGCCAGGGAGCCGCCGAATTCGAGGCCCTTGCCGGTGAGCACGCCGGAGTATTCGTCGCGGATGCGCTTGTACTGGCCGAACAGGTAGCCGATCTCACGGGCGCCGACGTTGATGTCGCCGGCCGGAACGTCGGTGAACTGGCCGATGTGACGGCACAGCTCGGTCATGAACGCCTGGCAGAAACGCATGACTTCGGCATCGGACTTGCCCTTCGGATCGAAGTCGGAGCCGCCCTTGCCGCCGCCCATCGGCAGGCTGGTCAGGGAGTTCTTGAGAATCTGCTCGAAGCCAAGGAACTTGATGACGCCCTCGTTCACGCTCGGGTGGAAACGCAGACCGCCCTTGTACGGGCCGATCGCGGAGTTGAACTGGATGCGGTAACCGCGGTTGACCTGCACCTTGCCCTCATCGTCCGTCCAGGCGACGCGGAACTTCACCACGCGCTCCGGCTCGACGAGGCGCTCGAGCAGTGCGGCCTCCTCGTACTCGGGATGGGCGTCGAGCGCCGGCTGGATGGTGCCGAGGATCTCGGTCGCGGCCTGGATGAACTCAGGCTGCTCGGGATAGCGGGCCTTGAGCTCGTCGAGAACTTTCTGCGTGTAGCTCATGCTTCCTCCAATTGATGGAAAAGAAAAGTGTCGTTCGAGGCGCCCCATGCGCCGCGAGCTTTATCGAGTATGGATAATATCGCACTGTTGCAGCAAAGTTACGAATAACCCCGCGGGCGGATGTTTCATTTTGATTACGATGCAGGTAGAAGCGTTTTTGAGTGCCTGACGTGCAAAACCCGTGTTTCAAACCTGTTTCGTCCACGTGTTCCAAACCACCACATTGGGGACAGGCACCTTTGTGGTGGTTTTGGCGAGATGCGTTGGCGGGAACGTATGTGAATCGAACACATCCAAGACGTTTTGCACGCCTCGCAACGGTTTTGAGGACCGCGGGGCCCACCGGAGCCCATCCGTTCCCAAGTGTGGCGGTATTTTACCAAACCGGGCAGCCAGGCTACCGCAGGGAGCGCAGGCCCTCGTCTTTGTCGAGTCGCGTAAAGCGAACGGCATCCAGATGCTCCAGGATGCTGATGGTTCGTTTGCGCGACACGCCCAGCGCCTCGCGCAGCACACTCGTGGTGGTAGCGCCGCCGGCAGCCTCAATCGTAGCAGTAACAAGTTCGCGCGCATGGGCCTCGGAGGCAGCGGACAGGGCGACGTCGCGATCGACCTTAACGATGGAGCGGTTGAGCGAAAGCTCGCGCAGGGCACGCGTCATAGTGTCGCGATCGAGTTGCAGGCGCTCGCCCACCTCGGGG
>OHKC01000418.1_pt1 | contig 12883 bp, 7 predicted proteins | sample 1568761 | NCBI WGS metagenome assembly OHKC01 (sample SAMEA3879514, study PRJEB24766) | human gut metagenome | biome: human-associated habitat; feature: feces | place: USA | collected 1985/1987 | reverse complement strand
TATCCTGTCGTCATGGAACTCAGCATTGAACGCAAGAAAAGGTCTTCCGCTTATATCCAGTGAGCAGAATGCCAGTGCTTCGTCCATTGGCACGAAAGCCGAGCCATATCTTGCAATGCCTGCTTTGTCGCCCAATGCTTCCGCAAAGGCTTTGCCCAAGCATATGCCAACGTCCTCAACGGTGTGGTGTCCGTCAACATAAAGGTCGCCTGTGCACTCAACGTCCATGTCTATTCCGCTGTGTACTCCAAGGGCTGTGAGCATATGGTCAAAAAAGCCTATGCCTGTGTTTACACTTACCTTGCCCTCACCGTCCAGCTTTACAAACACTTCTATGTCAGTTTCCTTAGTTTTTCTTTTTATCTCCGCTGTACGCATTTTCATCACCTTTACCGCTTAAAATCTTACCTTTATTGCATTTGCGTGAGCCGTCAGACCCTCTTTTTCTGCAATAAGAACGATATCGTCCTTTGCTTCTCTGAGAGCGTCCTCAGTGTAATATGTAAAGCTTGAACGCTTCTCAAAGCTGTTTACTGACAGAGGTGAGAAGAATCTAGCTGTACCGCTTGTTGGAAGAACGTGGTTAGGGCCTGCATAGTAGTCGCCAAGCGGCTCTGAAGCATACTGACCAAGGAATATTGAACCTGCGTTGTCAAGTCTGCCAAGATACTCCATAGGGTTCTCGAAAAGCACTTCAAGATGCTCAGGAGCAAATCTGTTTGCAAGGTCGCAAGCTTCGTCCTTTGTATTGCAGATAAGGATAGCACCGTAATTTTCAAGAGAGCTTTCGATTATCTCTTTTCTTGAAAGGGTCTGCACCTGTCTGTTTATCTCTTCGATAGTTCTGTCTGCAATGCTCTCGCTTGTTGTAACAAGGATAGCGGAAGCAAGCTTGTCATGCTCAGCCTGTGACATAAGGTCTGCGGCAATGAACTTAGGGTTAGCCTTTTCGTCCGCCATAACAAGTATCTCGCTCGGACCTGCCACCATGTCGATATCAACAACACCATAAAGAAGCTTCTTTGCTGTTGCAACATAGATGTTTCCAGGGCCTACTATCTTATCAACCTTTGGTATCTCCTCTGTGCCGTAGGCAAGGGCAGCGATAGCCTGTGCGCCGCCGCTCATGAACACTGCCACAAGAATATCCTTATTTGGTGTGCCGTCTTTGAGCGGTGGAGTTACCATGATTATCTCCTTAACGCCTGCTATCTTTGCAGGAACTGCATTCATAAGCACGCTTGACGGATAAGCTGCTGTGCCGCCCGGAACGTAAAGACCAACTCTGTTAAGTCCTCTTACCTTCTGACCGAGAATACAACCGTTTTCCTTAGCGTTTATAAAGCTCTGTGACTTCTGTCTCTGGTGGAAATCTGTGATGTTCGCAACTGCGTTGAGCATTGCGTCAACAAAGTCCTGATCGGCTTCAGTGAGAGCGTCATTTATAACATCTCTTGGAACTTCATAATACTCCGGGAGCTTGCCGTCAAACTTTTCTGTATAAGCCTTTACAGCGTTGTCGCCACCCTCTCTGACAGTTTCGATTATTTCATTAACAACGGCTGTGACCTTCTTATTTGTTTCGCCACTTCTCTTTTCAAGCTGCTTGAAAAACTCTACCTCGTCTTTGCCGTTGACAAAAATCTTCTTTATTTCAGCCATTTCAATACTGTCCTTTCCGTTTATATAAACTACTTGTCGATATTTTCTTCAACAAGCTTTACAAAATTCTCGATCTCCTGCTGGCGCATTTTCATGCTTACCATATTTACGATAAGCCTTGCAGAGATAGGGCAAACGTCCTCGATGACTTCAAGACCGTTTTCTTTAAGTGTCGTGCCTGTTTCAACGATATCAACGATACCGTCTGCAAGCTCAAGGAGCGGTGCAAGCTCCACTGAGCCTTCTATCTTGATGATGTCAACGTCCATTCCCTTTGCTTCAAAAAATCTTCTTGTGATGTTAGGGTATTTTGTTGCAACTGTCTTGACGTCAAATCCGCCGTAGAACTTTGAGCCTTTCTTTGTGGCAAGTGCAAATTTACATCTGCCGAAGCCGATATCAACAAGCTCAAAGAACTTGCCCTGCATTTCCATGATAGTGTCCTTGCCAACAACGCCCATATCGCACACGCCATGCTCAACGTATGTGATAACGTCGTTTGCCTTTGCAAGCACAACTTCAAGGTTTCCGTCAGGTACAGGAAGAATAAGCTTTCTTCCCTTTTCTCTTATTGCGGTACAGTCATAGCCTATCTTCTCTAAAAGACCGACTGTATCCTTTTCAAGTCTGCCCTTTGTAAGAGCTATCCTAAGGGGTCTGTTCATTTTAACTTATCCTCCAAACTTATATATCAAGCTCTGTTATCTCGCTGCCAACGACCACAAGCTTCTTTATTCCCTTTGACTTTGCGTAAGACTTTGTTTCATCGAGGGTGTTGAAAAGCGAGTTTTCAACTGTCAGACCCTCTCTTACGAGTGTCTGAGCATATTCCATGGCTTCCACCACGTAACCCTTTTCGCCAAACACAACTGCGTCAGGAGTTCTGAGCTTTGGTGCTCCGCCTAGCTTTTCAATATGTCTTGCCACAGAGTCAACGCTTATGCCGAAGCCCACCGCCGGGCAATCGTTGCCGAACTCTGCCAGAAGTCTGTCATATCTTCCGCCTTTAAGCACAGACTGACCGACCTCTGAAAGATAGCCCTTGAACACAATGCCTGTGTAGTAATCTGCATGGCTCACGATACCAAGGTCAACAGATATCTTGCCCTCATAACCAAGGCTTGAAAGTCTGGTGTAGACCTCTTTAAGGTTATAAAGTATACCTGTTATCTTATCGTCAGTATAAATATCAGCAGCCTTGTCGAACACCTCAACACCTCCGAAAAGTCTTGGGAGCTGTCTGAGCGCGTTAGTCACCTGATTGTCGCCCACTTCGTCAAGGATATCGTTAAGTGCAGGATAGTTCTTTGCGGATATAAGAAGTCTTATCTCCTCTCTTACTGCGTCGTCAACGTCAAGCTGAGCCACAAGCTCCTTGAAATAGCCGATATGACCTATCTCAAGTCTGAAGTTCTCCTTATCAAAGCTTGAAAGGGCCTCCACAGCCGTGCAAAGCACCTCGTAATCTGCTCTCTTGGAATTTTCTCCGCCAATAAGCTCGATACCTGCCTGAACTACCTCGTCTGAACGTCCTTTGAGCAGGGAGTTATTTTCAAAAATGCTCTGATTGTAGTATAGTCTAAGGGGAAGCTTTGCTCCCTTTAGTCTTGTGGAAGCAAGTCTTGCTATGGGTATCGTGGAATCAGGACGCATGACGATAAGTCTGCCCTTTGAGTCTGTAAGTTTATAAAGGCTCTCCTGCTGGAAGTTTCTCGAACTTCCCATAAACAGATCGTAAAACTCTATTCCCGGTGTTACCACCTCGCTGTAGCCAAAGCCCTCAAACAGCTTTGACAGCCTGTCCTCCACCATTCTTCGTGCCAGACAGCCCTCAAACAGCAGATCTCTCGTACCCTCAGGGGTTATAAGATCATATCTTTTCATACACTTTCCCTTCCTGTATATAAATTATAGATTGTACTTTTTATGTTGTTATGTAACGCTATCACTTACTTTATCGTAGTAAAGTGATAGCATAGTATCAACACAAATAATTTTATCACACCCGCCCTTGTTTGTCAATAGTGTTACAAGGGCAAAGTATGAAATTGTGCATAGTAACTATCAGAACAACGATATCTGGTTAGATTTAGGCATATCGCCGAAAGCTCCGTTTTTCTCCAGAGTTTCGATAACAGATTTGGACACTCCGCTCTGCTGTTGGAACTCCTCGATAGAGATAAACTCGCCGTTCTGCGCCTTTTCGTAAATGCTTATCGCCGCAGACTCGCCCACTCCGTTAAGTGAACAGAACGGAAGCCTTATCTTGCCGTCCTCTATCTGATAGATAGTTGCGTGAGATTTTTTGATGTTTACAGGCAAAAAGTCATATCCACGGCTGAGCATTTCATTCACAAGCATGAGAATTTCAAGCACACCGCTGTCCTTGCCCGACACCTCGTCTTTTGGTTTATTCTTTATTTCTTCTATCTTGCTTCTGACGATATATTTTCCCTTGAGAGCGATCTCTGCGTCAAAATCCTCGCCCTTGACCGTAAAATAAGTTGCATAGAACGCAAGCGGCTCATGGACCTTGAACCAACAAAGTCTTATAGCTGCCGTAACATATGCCGCCGCATGGGCTTTCGGGAACATATATTTTATCTTCAAACAACTGTCGATATACCACTCAGGAACGTCATGCTGACGCATATTCTCTTTCATTTCCTCTGTGAGCAGTTTCGGAGCTTTTCCCTTACGGGTTATCTCCATTATCTTAAATGACAGCTTTGGCTCAACGCCATGATAAAGCAGATATGTCATGATACTGTCACGAGTACCGATAACATTTGAGATATCGCAGGTTCCGTTTTTGATAAGCTCCTGTGCGTTGCCGAGCCATACGTCAGTGCCGTGTGAAAGTCCTGATATCTGCAAAAGGTCAGAGAAGTTTTTCGGCTGACAGTCAAGAAGCATTTGTCTTACGAACGGCGTACCCATTTCAGGTATACCGAGCGTTCCCGTCTGACACATTATATCCTCCTCCGTCACTCCAAGTGACTCAGGGGAAGTGAACAGCGAATATACCGCAGGATCAGACATGGGACAATCGAGGATATCTCGTCCTGTGAACATTTCCAGATACTTATACATTGTCGGGTTATCGTGACCAAGCTCGTCAAGCTTCAGGATCGTATCGTGGAGAGAATGGAAGTCGAAGTGGGTGGTCACCATGTCAGAGTCCACTTTTTCCGCAGGGTGCTGAACAGGTGTGAAGTCATAGACCTCATAGTCGCTAGGGATAACGACCATTCCACCCGGGTGCTGAGAGGTCGTTCTCTTTATGCCGCAGCAGCCGAGTTTAAGTCTTTCTATCTCAGCCTTTGGCACTGTTTTTCCACGCTCGTCAAGATATTTCATAACATATCCGAAAGCGGTCTTTTCCTGGATCATGCCGATAGTACCGGCTTTGAACACATGGTCCTCACCGAAAAGAACTTCCGTATATTTATGCGCCTTTGCCTGATAGTCGCCTGAGAAGTTAAGGTCGATATCAGGGGCTTTATCGCCGTCAAAGCCAAGGAACGTTTCAAATGGGATATCGTGTCCGTCACGGTGCATATTCTCTCCGCACACAGGACAGTTTTTCGGTGGCAGGTCAAAGCCTGAGCCTACCGAGCCGTCTGTAATGAACTCGCTGTGGTGGCAGTTAAGACAGACATAGTGTGGCACAAGAGGATTTACCTCAGAGATACCTGACATGGAGGCAACGAAGGACGAGCCTACCGAGCCTCTTGAACCTACCTGATAGCCATTCTCGTTAGAGTTGGCAACAAGCTTCTGAGATATCATGTAAAGCACAGCAAATCCGTGCTTGATAATAGAGTCAAGCTCTCTTTTAAGTCTTTTGAAAACAAGGTCTGGAATGTGTCCCTCAAAATATTTTGATACGTCAACGTCCTCTCCCTCAGGAACTTCTATAGTTTCAGGGTCGCAGTCACCGTAAATGGAACAGCATTTCTTCCAGCATATATACTGAAGCTGATAAACCGAGCCTTCGATAAAAGGCGTATAAGTACCGTTCGGGAACGCTTTCAGGTCAGGATCTACCATATCAGCCACGTTGTTTGTATTCGTTACAACGACCTCAAACGCCTTTTCCTCGCCAAGATAGCTCAGCTCGTCAAGCATTTGGTTTGTGGTCTTAAGATACAAAGGAGGCTGAGTATCGGCATCAGGGAAGCCCATTGAAGCCTGTATCACCGACCTGAACTGTGCGTCGGTCTTGTTCATAAAATGCACGTCGCCTGTTGCGCAGACGGGTATGCCCAAGTCCTCACCAAGTTTTACAATAAAGCGGTTTATATCCTTTATATCCTCCGCTGTGTGTATCCTGTCATAAGGAGGCTTTTCGGTGGTGAGCATAAATTTGTTGTTTCCGTCAGGCTGGATCTCCAGATAGTCATAAAAGCTTGCTATCTGCTTGATCTCATCATAATTTCTGCCCTCAAGATAAGCCTGAATGACCTCGCCACGCTCGCAGGCACTACCGAGGATAAGACCCTCACGGTGTCTTACAAGCTCAGATTTTGGTATTCTCGGACGTCTTTTGAAATATTTAAGATTGGAGTCTGATATAAGCCTATACAGATTTTTCAGACCCGTGTTATTTCTTACGATAATAATTTGGTGATAAGTCGGCTTTGCAAGCACCTGATTTTCATTTGCAAGCAAACTGTTGAGCATATCCACTGTTATAAGAATCAGAGGATACTGCTCCATGAGCATTTTCGACAGCCTTATGAATATCCCTGCAAGCACCTCTGCGTCATCACAGCCACGGTGGTGCTGAAAATCCCCAAGTCCGAAATGCTCCGCCACATAGTTGAGTTTATGCTTTTCAAGCTCCGGAAGCATTATCTGCGACATTGGCACAGTGTCTATAGAAGAATATTTTATCTCGATGCCCTGTCTTTTTGCGCAGGCGGATATAAAGCCCGTATCGAACTGAGAATTGTGCGCCACAAGAACAGGGTCGTCGCCGATAAACTCCTTGAATTTAAGGAGAGCTTCCCTTTCGCTTGCACCGTCCTTTACCATATCGTCAGTGATGTGGGTGAGGTTTGAGATAAACTCAGGGATAGGTCTTTCAGGGTTTACGAAAATATCGAGCTTGTCCACAACTTCAAGATCTCTCAGCTTGACAGCGCCTATCTCGATGATCCTATCTTCATTAGGATTTGTACCCGTAGTTTCAAGGTCAAAGCAGATTATCTCGTCTGTAAGCTCACGCTTGTCCGTTCCACGGAATATCTTTTCGTCATTATTGACCTCGTATGACTCTATGCCGTAAAGAACCTTGAAGTCACCGCCGCCCTTGCGTATGCCGATACAGGTATTTCCGGCGTCAGGATAGCCCTGAACGACACCATGGTCTGTTATTGCAAGTGCTTTGTGTCCCCATGAATAGGCTCTTTCCACAAGCTTGCCCGCAGGAGTGAGAGCGTCCATCATAGACATATTGGTATGGCAATGAAGCTCCACACGCTTATGCTCGCAGGTATCCTTTTCCTTTTCACGCTTTACAACCATAATGCTGTCAGGTTTGATGTTTATAGAGTGGTCGAAATCGTCCTCCTCTATCTCACCTGCCACAAGTATGGTCTTGCCTGCCTTAAGGTGTTCCAGCATTGCCTCAAGCACTGCCCTTTTCAAGCCTTTCATGTTTCTGAAATTCTTGTTTGAGCCTATGAACTTTATAGAGTTTGAGGAAGTGTAGTCGGTAAAATTCAGGTGTGCTATGAGCATTCCCGACTTTGTTTCCTTTGTTTCCACAGGTCCGAAAATATCGCCCCAGACCACCACACGTCCACGGTAATCCGCAGGGATATCTTTCATCTGCATCACCTGCTCGTTTCCTGATATTGGCGCACCCATAAGCACAAGAGCGTCATCGCACAGAAGCGAGAACCTTGTGAAGTCCACATTTGCAGTTCGGAAATCCACAGAAGCACCGCTTGCAGTATTAGTGGTAACAGCCGCCTTTTTCTCAGGCTGTGCATGGTCTATTTTCGGCACAGGGAGGGAGTTCAAAAACTCCTCCTGCTCACGCTGATGCTCTTCCATATCAGTTTCAAGCACACCTGTGAGCCTTATATCCGCCCTTACGGAAAAAAGCTCCATGGTGAGCGCAGGAAAAGCCGTTTCTATGCCCGCCTTTTTCAGCAACGCTTCGCCTCCGTGTTTTATATCCACGGTGAAAATGCCGTTTTCATAAACAGCCTCAGCGTTGTCAAAAAAGCCGTTCACAAGAGGAAATCTGCTTTTAAGGAACTTGCAAAGCTCAGGAAAATACTCCGCACAAAGCATATCAGGGGTATATTTGAGCTGCAAAATAAACTTTCCTGCTCCGAGAGCCGCCCTCATTTTCATTTCAAATTCCACTGTGCTGTCAAAAGGCACCAGCTTGTCAAAAGCCGCCTGACAGGTAAAAGTGCCGTTTTCTTCGTTATAGCCCAGCCTTAATATCCTGCCCTTTTCTATCACAGAGGGTATAAGCTCCTTATAGTTCTCAAAGAAGCTTTCGATGGTGTATGTATTCATTTATGGTATATCCTTTTAAAGTTTTTCTATTTCCGCCAGAAGCGCAGGCAAAGCCTCCTCCTCTGATACCTTTCTGAGCTTTTCACCGTGGCTGAATATCACCGCACAGCCGTCACCACCTGCAATGCCTATATCAGCGTTGCCCGACTCGCCTATGCCGTTCACAACACAGCCCATAACGGCTATCTTGATATCCTTGTCTATATCCTTGGTGGCTTCCTCAACCCTTTTTGCAAGACCTATAAGGTCTATCCTAGTTCTTCCGCAGGTAGGGCAGGAAACTATCCTTACTCCGCCACTCTTGCCGATAGCCTTTAAAATATCCTTTGCGGCGTATATCTCTTTTACAGGCTCGTCGGTAAGTGAAACTCTTATAGTTTCGCCTATGCCGTCGCACAGAAGCGAACCTATACCGATAGATGATTTTATAAGACCCATTCTCTCGGTACCTGCCTCAGTGACGCCCAAGTGCAGAGGGTAGTTACAGGTCTGTGCACACAGTCTGTATGCCTTTATCATGGTCGGCACATCTGATGACTTTATGGAAATAACTATATCCTCAAAGTCGCACTGCTCCAAAATTCTCACATGACCCATTGCGCTTTCCACAAGAGCCTCCGCAGTTGGCGAACCGTATTTCGCAAGCAACTCCTTTTCCAGAGAGCCGCCGTTCACGCCTATCCTGATAGGGATATTTCTTTCACGACAGGCTTTAACCACCGCTTTTACCCTATCCATAGAGCCGATATTTCCGGGGTTAATCCTTATCTTGTCTATGCCTGCTTCCGCCGCCGCAATGGCAAGGCGATAGTCAAAGTGGATATCCGCCACAAGAGGGATAGAGATCTTCTCTTTGATAGCAGGGATAAGCTTAACTGCTTCCATGTTTGGTATAGCCGCTCTTACTATTTCACAGCCAGCCTTTTCAAGCTCCACAGCCTGCTTAACAGAGCCTTCTATGTCCGTAGATGGCACATTGAGCATGGATTGAATATATATCTTTTTGCCGTCAAGGACAAGTCCTCCCACCTTGACAGGTCTTACGTTTCTCTTATTTTCACCTGACATAAACAGTTCCTCCTTTAAACAAGCTTGATGATATCGCTCACTGTCACCACTACCATAAGAAGCAACAGAGCCGCCATACCGATAGCGTGTACCATTCCCTCATGCTCAGGCTTGACAGGCTTACGGCGTACCGCTTCGATAATAAGAAACAAAAGTCTTCCGCCGTCAAGTGCAGGCAATGGCAAGAGATTGAAAATGCCGATATTTATGGTCATGAACGCACCCAGCGACAACATTGTGTCAATAAGTGACGACCAATCTATTTTACCTGACTGGCTGTCCCTTTCGCTGTCGATAACATTGTCGATAGTATCAACGATACCAACAGGACCGCTGAGGTCTTTTATGGAATACTTTCCTCTTATAAGGTCGGCAAAGGAGATATAGATAAGTCTGCCGTCAGTACAGCCCTGCTTGAAAGACTGAGTTATCACAGAGCCAACGGTCACAGCTTTTGGTGCGACCTTGAAATCAATGTGCATGGTATTATCGTCCGTTGCAAAGGTGACATCTTTAAGCTCCACCTTTTTTCCATCACGCTTCACCACCATATCGAACTTGCCGTCCTCATCGTTTCCAAACTGATAGGACATATCCATAGTAGTGAAAATCCTCATGCCGTTGACCTCGATTATCTCGTCACCCACCTGCAAGCCGGTCGATTGGGACATAGCGTTATCCTCAAACCACGATATAGTGGTGGTTGCGATGCCGTCAGACTTTGCGGTGCTGATACAAAGGATAATATATCCAAGCACAAGATTCATTATAACGCCTGCCACCACGATAAGCATTCTTTTTGGTAGGCTTTTATTACAAAACGCACCGCCGTCCTCGCTTCCGTTATCCTCGCCCTCCATGGCACAATAGCCACCTATGGGAAACACACGCCAAGCGTAAAGGGTATCGCCCTTTTTCTTTTTGATAATGGCAGGACCCATTCCTATAGCGAACTCGTTGACCTTTACTCCGCTGGCTTTCGCCGCAATAAAGTGACCAAGCTCGTGTATTATTATGATAGCTTCAAAAATCAATATTGCAAATAATATACTCATTTCTTTCCTTTCAAACACAAAAAGACAATAGGTTCAGCACCGCAAACTATCTCTTAATTTTTCATTGCCAAAGCCAGTCTGCGAGCCTCTTCCCTAGCCAGTCTGTCAGCTTCCAGCACATCTTCCACACATTTTATCTCTTTTCGTGGGGTGCTGTCGCAAACGCTCATTACTATCCTGCCAATGTCAAGAAAATCTATCCTGCCGTCAAGAAAAGCCGCAACGGCTTCCTCATTCGCTCCATTCACTGCCGCAGGAAGATTTCCACCAATAGTGACAGCCTTTATACAAGCCCTAAGACAATCGAACGTATCATAGTCAGGCTTCTCGAAAGTGAGCTTTCCATAGTCTGTAAGGGACAGCTTTTTCACATCGCTTTCCACTCTCTCAGGATAAAGCAGAGCATACTGTATTGGTATTTTCATATCAGGCACGCCAAGCTGTGCGATAACAGAATTATCCTCATACTCCACCGCTGAATGTACAACACTCTGTCTATGGACAACTATCTCTATTTGCTCAGGTCTGAGCTTGAAAAGCCACATTGCTTCGATAAATTCAAGACCCTTGTTCATAAGCGTAGCAGAGTCAATGGTTATCTTTCTGCCCATTGACCAATTAGGGTGATTAAGAGCCTGCTCAACTGTCACGCCCTCTAGGTCAGACTTTGTTTTGCCGAAGAATGGTCCGCCCGAAGCAGTAAGGATTATCCCTTTGAGCTTGTTACCCTCGTTTCCCTGCAGACACTGAAAGATAGCCGAATGTTCGCTGTCAACAGGATATATCTTCACTCCCTTTTCAGCAGCCGCCTTTATAACAAGCTCACCGCCTGCCACAAGTGTTTCCTTATTTGCAAGGGCAATGTCAGTGCCTTTTTCGATAGCCGTAAGGGTCGGCACAAGACCCACCATGCCAACGACTGAGTTGAGCATGATATCGACCCCGTCCATTCTTGCTATCTCTTTAAGTCCCCCCATGCCTGTGGATATTTTTATGCCAGTGCCACTGAGAAGCTTTTCAAGCTCCGCCTTTTTGTCCTCACGGTAGATGCACACACGCTCAGGCATAAGCTCTTTTGACTGAGCCGCAAGCTTTTCAACGTCAGAATTTGCCGCAAGCGCCTTTACTTTAATATTATGCTTTGCAGCCACTTCTAATGCCTGCGTGCCTATAGAACCCGTTGAACCGAGTATGGTCATTGTTTTCATTTATTGTCCCTCATCATATAAAATAAATTCAGGCAATTCCGCATAAAGATGGTTTGCAAGCGGTGTTGCCTTAATAACGCTTAAAAGGGGTAAGCCTAAGCCTGCCCCTAAAAGTCATAATTTTCTATTTAAGTATAAGCCCCTGTGTGAACATATAGTACATAAAAGGTGCAACGAGCAGAACGCTGTCAAAGCGATCCATTATTCCACCGTGACCCGGCATTATGTTGCCATAGTCCTTTATACCTGTTTGTCTTTTTATCACCGAAGCTGTAAGGTCGCCCACAAGTCCGATAAGAGCCGCAAGCATACCTGCGATTAGAACACCTAGATAGTGGATAGGCTCGCCTTTAAGTACGAACTGATAGAACAGGCTTATTATAAGCATAAGAATACCATTTGAGATAACGCCGCCTATAAGACCCTCCACAGTTTTCTTAGGGCTTATCTCAGGGCAAAGCTTTGTTTTGCCGAAGAAAGTTCCTGCAAAATAAGCACCGCTGTCAGCCAGTCAAGCCGCTGCAAGAGTAAGAACTATCATAAACACGCCCTTGCCGCCCAAGCCTGCCATTGTGACCAAAGTTGAGAATGAATACGGCAGAAGTATGCCCACGCCCAGCATGAAGAAAAACTCTGTATACTGGAATTTTGTATGCTCTTTAAGATAAAGCAGACACATTGCTATAACGAAAAGCCCCATGTAAAGCTTGTAGCTGAAAAAGTACAGCCAGCCATGTCTGTAGAACACAGGCATGAAAGCGTCCACAAAGGCAAACGCACAGCAGGCAATGGTCTGATACTTATGCTCTGTCATTTTTGTCGCCCTGAATATCTCATATATTGCAAGTGCAGAAATTGCGCCCACCGCAATGTTGAACAGGAACGTTCCGTGTGCGATAAGCAGTATCACTGCGATAACAATGGCAACTGCCGCAGATTTAATACGGGTAGACATTTTTTACACCCCTCCAAATCTTCTGTTTCTTTCGCTGTATGCGATAACAGCCTTGTCAAGGTCGCTGCCTTTGAAGTCAGGCCATAGGATATTTGTGTAATAAAACTCCGCGTAAGCCGCCTGCCATATCATAAAGTTTGACAATCTTTGCTCTCCGCTAGGTCTTATAACAAGGTCAACAGGAGGTATCTCCTCAGTGTAGAGATTTCTCTCTATCATATCCATTGTGATATCCTCAGGCTCCAGCTTGCCTTCTTTCACCTGCTGAGCCAATGTCTTAGCCGCATGGCAGATCTCGTCCCTGCCGCCGTAGTTGATAGCAAGCACAAGGGTCATAGAGTCAAAGTCCTTTGAGTCCTCCTCAACGGAAGCCATTTTCCTTTGCAGATTTT
>OHKC01000414.1_pt1 | contig 13005 bp, 12 predicted proteins | sample 1568761 | NCBI WGS metagenome assembly OHKC01 (sample SAMEA3879514, study PRJEB24766) | human gut metagenome | biome: human-associated habitat; feature: feces | place: USA | collected 1985/1987 | reverse complement strand
TGTTGGTCTTCCCTCGGGTGAGGAATCTTCCGAACCCGTAATCCTGTTTTAAAACGCCGAAAGCACCTTCAACTTGGATCGAACGGTTCATTCGGAGAAGAATGCCTTTATCGGTACTTGTTTGCATTGGCTTCAATTTTTGTTCCGTCAACGAACATTGATTCGAATTCAATCTCGCCGATTTCCGAAAGCTTTTGAACAAGTTGGTAAAAAAGCCCTTCTGCACATCCGTTCATGTTTTTTCAAGAAATCTTGCTGTCGTGGTATGTTCCGGTGCCGGTTCATATTGCAGCAGCCACATAAACCTGATGTCGGTTTTGCACGCTTCTTCTATAGCTCTGCTCGAGAAAATTCCTCGCATGTTTGCATATACAATCGAAAACATAACCTCAGGGTCAAGCTTTCTCCACCGCTTGATTTTTGCTCGTTTTCATTGTATAATCAGCTCGCTTTCCGTTGGTTTTTGACCAATTTAATTATACACGAAAGCAGCAAACCGGACAACCCTTCTTGAGTTGCCCGGTTTTGTTTTGGGGACTAATGCAACAGCCCCGATGTTGAATAACGGGCTTTTGGTCTTTACAATACGGCATTAATGCTTTATAATGGTTACATCGGCAGGATATGACGATTGATTAAGCGGTATTTGCGGGCGGCAATTCAAGGAGACGCTGCGCTGCATTTGATGCTGATTAATCAGCGTTTACCTAAGGATTTTATGCAAAGCCGCGCATGTATCGGCGCGAGAGGTGCGTATTCTGCGTATCGGGCAGACCAAGGAGGAACACAAATGGGCATAATTCTCGGAATAGACGTTGGAGGTTCAACGACAAAAATTGTCGGACTGACTCCGGGCGGCGAACTGATTTCAACAATGACGGTTCGCGCTTACGATCAAATAACCTCACTTTACGGCGCATTGGGACATTATATCAACGCCAACAAGTTCTCGCTCAGCGATGTTGAACGCATACTTGTGACAGGCGTCGGCTCATCCTATCTTTCGGGCGACATTTACGGCATTCCGACTCAGCGCATTGAGGAATTTTCCGCAATCGCGCGGGGCGGGCTTGCTCTTGCCGGGTTGGATGAAGCGGTTGTTGTGAGCATGGGCACCGGCACAGCGTTTATTCATGCCCACGGCAAGGATTATTCCCACATCGGCGGCAGCGGCGTCGGCGGCGGAACCATCGTCGGCCTCGGCAAAAAGCTTACCGGTGCATCGGATCACGAGAGTCTTTGCGCGCTTGCGGAGCGCGGCAGCCTTTCACACGTTGATCTTACAATCGGCGATATTTCCAAAAATGACATTGAAAAGCTCGGTTCGGAAATCACCGCCGCAAACTTTGCAAACGTAAAGGACAGCGCAACCGATTGTGATCTTGCTCTCGGCGTTGTCAATATGGTGCTGCAAACCATTTTGACCCTTGCGGTTTTCGCCTGCAAAAACTCCTCTGTCAAAAAAGTCATTTTGACAGGTGCGCTTACCGGACTGCGTGAGCTTTTGCCAATGATTGAGCTTTTTAAAACACTTTATCCCGTTGAGTTTATCGTTCCGGAAAATGCAGCATTTGCCACCGCTGTCGGCGCCGCTCTTCACTCCATTGACTGATTGGGCAGTTGTTTCGTATTTTAAACAATCCATCAAACATTGACAGTACACAACCGACTTCCGTCATCTGTCGGAAGCCGGTTGCGCTTAATTTCGATATGTTTACTTTTTTGTTTTCGGCGTAAAAATCAATGCAAAAGCGTACCCGAAAAGCACTGCGGCGGCGATACCGCCCGCAGTTGCCTTCACCCCGCCGGTTATTGCACCGAGCAAACCCTCGTTCATTGCGCCGTCAATTGCGCCGTTTGCAAGCGAATACCCAAACCCCGTCAGCGGCACTGTTGCCCGCTCCGCCGAGTTCGACAATGGGTTTATACAGTCCGACAGCCGTGAGCACAACCCCCGCCGTAACAAAAATCACAAGGATTCTTGCAGGCGTCAGCCGTGTCAGGCTCATAAGAAGCTGTCCGATGACGCAAATCGCACCTCCGATTGCAAAAACAAGTAAATAATCCGTTATACTGCTCATTTAATTTAACCGTCCAAATTCTTTATCTTTTCAAATTACAGTTTATTCTGCTGCCATTTTTCACTTGACCGCCGTTTGGGTCAATCAATATGCTCAATCACAACCGCATGTGCAATTGAAGGAATGCTTTCACCCTGAAGGCTGCTGACAGGACTCATGAGCGCACCCGTTGCAAGGAAAAGAACGCGGCGGATTTCGCCGGATTCAATTTTCGGCAGGAACCAACTGCTCATTACGGTCGCCGCACAGCCGCAGCCGCTCGCACCGCAATTGACATTTTGCTCCGGACTGAACATCAGCTTGCCGCAATCCTCATGCCTGTCGGCAATTTCAATCCCTTCACCGCGCAGCAGTTCATACAGCATATCGCTGCCGAAAATGCCGAGATCTCCTGTTATTATCCTGTCGTAATCCTCCACCCTGCGCGAGTAATCCGAAAGATGAGTCTTAATCGTTTTAAACGCGGCAGGAGCCATCGCCGCGCCCATATTATTTGCATCCGTAATGCCGAAATCCTCCACGCTGCCGATTGTGCCGCCCGTAAGTGCAACATGTTCAAACACATTGCCCGCACCCGGACGGAATTCACCCGCCGCCTGAATGATTATGCTTCCCGCACCCGTGACCGTACGCTGACTGCTCGGAACGGCCTGAACGCCCATTTCCAGCGGATAGCGGAACTGCCTTTCGGCTGCCGAAAAGTGACTGCTTGCGGCACACGCGGCAAGCTCTGCAAAGCCTCCGTCAACAAGCATTCCGCCGAGCATCAGTCCCTCGCTGATGGTTGAACACGCACCGTACAGGCCGATGAACGGTGCACGGATCTCCCGCGCCGCAAAGCCGGAGGAGATTATCTGATTCAATAAATCTCCGCCCAAAAGGCAGCTCAAATCATCGCTTTGCCTTTTTATTTTTGCAAGAGCCACGCGAACCGCGCTTTCGAACATTCTGCTTTCCGCCTGCTCCCAAGAGTCAAGCCCAAGGGTATCGTCGCGGCAGATTTTATCAAAGCATTCTCTCAGGGGACCTTTCCCTTCTTTGTCGCCGACATAGCTTGCGGATGAAATTATTCGCGGCCTGCTGCAAAGCTCAAACGAATGCCTTCCGATTATTCCCATATTGCCTCCGATTTTTCTTTTTTCTTCTGCTATTTTGAGCAATTCGGAGGAAAATATGCATCAAGCGTCTAAACGTCGGCAATCGAGGCGGCGCCGTTTTTCATTGATTCGTTTCAAATGCAAAACACCTTCGGCGACTGTCACGCCGAAGGCTCAAAAGTTTTTTTAAAATCAGATTTTATCCAATTAAAGTGTTCCCGTATGCTGATTTAAATTTTATTTTGCATTTCAAAAAAATTACTCCTGCACTCCGGCAAGCGCAAGGAATTTTTTATCGGACTGTATCGCATGTGTCACGAATTTTCCGTCCCTGAACAATGCATAAGTCGTGACCGGCGCAGGTACATTTTGCGCCTCTTCCCTGTCAGTAACGTGAATGACCTTAAGCGGAATATCGTGCGCCTTTGCCGCTTCCCGAACCCTCGGCACCCAGTAACAGGTAAAGGGACATTGATCCGTGAAGTACAGCACGAACCCCTTTTCCTCAACCGCCGGATGTTTTGCACACTCTTTGAATTTCGGCGGCACGGCATTTGACTTCAGCGGCAAATACATAAGGGTGATTCCGCAATCCGATGTATCGGCAACGATGAACCCCTTATGCGCCAAGTATTTCGGATCCGAGAGAAACTCTTTTTTTCTGCCCTCGGCGGAAAGGATGCACAATCCCTGCTTATTTTGCCGTTCGGCGTCGCGAATGCATTCCGAAAGCAGAGCTTCGGAATATCCGTGTCCCTTCAGTGCACCTGCAATCCAAAGGCAGTTAATATAAATGTATCCGTCCGCATCGATTGGAACCCATGCATTTTCCGCCGGGATATACTCAATAAAACACTTGCCGCGTTCCTCGCTCCTGTAAAACACAAGGCCTTCGTCGAACCGCTGCTTCATCCACTCTTTTTTAACAAGGCTCTGTTTGCCCGACATGGCGCAGCATATATGCTCCCTGTCGATGTTATCTTTGTTGATTTTTAAATAGTTCATCAAAAAGCCTCCCTTTTGCTCAATTCTATCGTTCGGCAGGTGTGTTGTCAAGAGAATCGGCAAAAAACAAAACAGTACCCTGATTGAAAGCAAAAACAAACCGCTGCAAAGCTCTGTGCCTTGCAGCGGCTTGTTGTGCATATCATTTTGGTCGGGGCGAGGTGATTTGAACACCCGACCTTTTGGTCCCGAACCAAACGCGCTACCAAGCTGCGCTACGCCCCGATTAATGGAGCCAATGAAGGGGCTCGAACCCTTGACCTGCGCATTACGAATGCGCTGCTCTGCCAGCTGAGCTACATTGGCTTACACAAGTAAGGATTATAGCATAGTTTTTTGAGTTTGTCACCATTGCCGGGTAAATATATTTTGAGGCCGCGACTTGAAAACGAAGCCGCAGCCTCTTTAAATTATTTCTTTACTTATCCTATCGGCTAAATTTCAAAAATTCCCGAGGGTTAACTCCCGCATTATTATTTGCTCTTGCAAAACCCGCGCGGCAGGCATTATAATGTAAGCGGGTGAAAAAGGAGGATGGGCTATGAGCGAATCCGAACGGCTATGCAGCAAACTTTTGAACAGGCTTAAGGACATCGGCAGCGCAGCGATTGCGCTTTCGGGCGGCGTGGACTCATGTTTTCTTGCTTATGCAGCTTCCCGCGTTGAGGGCGGAAATTTTGCCGCATACTATGTTCAATCGGCATTCCAGCCGGAATTTGAGCTGACGGACGCACTGCGGGCCGCCAAGGAAGCCGAACTGCCGCTTAAAATTATTTCTGTTGATATCCTTGCCTGCGAAGATGTTGTCCGCAATCCGACCGACCGCTGCTACCATTGCAAAAAACACATTTTTTCCGCGATATGCAAAGCGGCGGCGGCGGACGGGTACAAAACGATTCTGGACGGAACGAATGCTTCCGATGCAGAGGATGACCGTCCGGGAATGCGTGCCCTGCGGGAAGAGGGCGTGCTTTCCCCGCTGCGCGAATGCGGACTGACAAAAGCTGACATTCGCCGTTTTGCACGCGAAGCGGAGCTTTTCACTTGGAACAAACCTGCCTATGCCTGCCTTGCAACGCGGATTCCGCCGGGCGAATTGATCACAAAAAACAAACTGCACTCCGTTGAGGCAGCGGAAAACTTTCTGTTTTCGCTCGGCTTCTCCGACTTTCGCGTTCGGAGCGTTAACGGAACCGCAAAGTTGCAATTGAAGGCCGGGCAATTCGATGAATTATTTAAACAGCGTGAGCATGTTTTAAACGAGCTGCGGCAATATTTCGATGCAGTGACGCTTGACCTTGAGCCGAGATGAGGCTCCGCTGTTCTGACAGCACAACACAAAGACTATGAATGACGAAATAAAAAACCTTCTTGAATCCGTGCGCCGCGGCGAAGTGTCGGTTGACGAAGCATATTTGAAACTGCGCACCGCTCCGTTCCGCGACCTTGGATTCGCAAAGATAGACACCCATCGCCGCCTTCGGACCGGTGCGGCGGAAGTGATTTACGGTGCGGGCAAAACACCCGAGCAGATGCTTGAAATCATTAAAGCCATGCTTGAGAGCGGACAGGAAACGATACTTATTACACGCCTTGAAAAACATGCCGCAGAGATACTGAATCGTGAATTTGCCCTGAGCTACTGTGAAATTGCAAAAATCGGCAGTATCGGCAGCATCCCCGAACCGAGCGGAAACGGCTGCGTTGTTGTTGCGGCAGGCGGCACAAGCGATATTCCCGTTGCGGAAGAAGCGGCACTGACGGCGGAATTTCACGGCAGCCGTGTGCTTAGGCTTTATGATGTCGGCGTTGCAGGGCTGCACCGGCTCCTTTCGCATATTGACGAAATCATGGGCGCAAGCGTCATTATCGCCGTTGCAGGCATGGAAGGTGCGCTTGCAAGTGTAATCGGCGGGCTTGCCGACTGCCCCGTTATTGCCGTGCCGACGAGTGTCGGTTACGGTGCGGCATTCGGCGGAGTTGCAGCGCTGCTTTCAATGCTCAACTCCTGCTCAAGCGGAGTATCCGTTGTGAATATCGACAACGGCTTCGGCGCAGGTTACCTTGCGAACATGATAAACCATATCGGCACCGGCAGCAATGCGCGGTGACGATTCTTTCCTTAATTATAATATGCAACCCTGAATAAAACTGTTGAAAGGCCTTTTTACTATGAAAACACTTTACCTTGACTGCGGAATGGGTGCGGCGGGCGATATGCTTGCGGGCGCACTTTATGATCTGCTTTCCGAAGAACAACGTGCCGAGTTTCAGAATATTGCAGCTGCCTTCTCGGCCGTCGGACTGAATGTTCGCTGCGCTGCCGCCGAAAAATGCGGCATTCGCGGAATTCATTTTGCCGTTGAATACATGAACACCGATGCGGACGAATATGCCGCCTGCATACACGAACATGAACACCTTCACGAACATGAGCATTGCCATGAGCATGAGCACGAGCATTGTCATGAGCACGAACATAATCATGAGCATGAGCATGAACACGAGCATGAGCATTGCCATGAGCACGAGCATAGTCATGAACACGAGCATCACCATTCTCACAGCGGGCTGCACGAAATTGAACACATTATCCGTGCGCTGCCCGTGTCCGATGCAGTGAAGGAGCATTCCCTTGCTGTTTACAAACTGATTGCAGAAGCGGAGAGTCATGCCCACGGCGTTCCCGTTGAGCTTGTGCATTTTCACGAGGTCGGTGCGCTTGATGCCGTTGCAGATATTGTTTCCTGCTGCGCGCTGATCGAAATGCTCGCACCGGAACGCATTGCCGCACGGGCAGCGGGCATGTGCATTGTGCGCACGGGATTCTTCCCGTTCCCGCACCGGCAACAGCCTTCATTCTTCACGGCGTTCCTGTTTATGCGGGCGATATAAAAGGCGAACTCTGCACTCCGACCGGAGCGGCACTGTTAAAGCATTTCGTTCATGAATTCACCGCAATGCCGTTAATGACAATACTTTCCCAAGGGTACGGCATGGGCAAACGCGACTATCCCGCCGCAAACTGCGTGCGTGCGCTTTTCGGCGAAAGTCCGAGTGAAGAATCGGCGGATGAGATCATCGAGCTTCGCTGCAACATTGACGATATGACAGGCGAAGAGATCGGGTTTGCATTTGATAAACTGCTTAATGCGGGTGCGGCGGATGTTTACACCGTTCCGACAGGAATGAAGAAGAACCGCCCCGGAATTATGCTCTGCGTGCTTTGCAATGCCGAAAAACGCAGCGAAATTATCCGCACATTGTTCAAACACACAAGCACTCTCGGCGTCCGCGAGTGCAGAATGCCGCGATACATTTTGCAGCGTGAAACGCAAACCGCCAAATTTGAGGACGGAACGATTCGCCTGAAGACCGCTCAGGGGTTCGGCGTTAAAAGGGCAAAGTTCGAATATGCCGATATTGCCGCGCTTGCCGAACGCCGCGCAATCACGCTTGCCGATGCGGAAAAGATTGCGGAAACTGCCTTTAAGGAGTTTTCCGAATAACGAACCTTAAAATTAAAATTTGTTTCAACATCGGAGCCCGATCGGTTCGGGCTCCTTTTTTCTATTACTTTGCATTCATCTTAAACATATTGTGCGTTCATCCTATCGGCTCCGTTTGACTGTTTTTTCCTGTTGAAAAAGAATTGTTAACAAATTGTTCACAATTGAGGGTTGAAATGATCTTAATTCGCTGATATAATAGTATTGCGATGAAAGCCGCACCATTGAAACGGATCCGATTCAACACATGTCCCGCATTTGCATATCGCAAATTGCGTATCGCAAGCTGCGTATCGCAAATTGCGTATCGCAAGCTGCATATCGCAAGCTGCGTATCGCACCCAAAGTTTGCACAGCATTCAACAAGTGCAGACTTTGGGGAAGAGAAACCCAACCGCCAACGGCACAAAACTATGATACCGCGAAAGGAGAAACAATTAATGAAGAAAATACTGTCATTGACACTGGTTGTCGTGATGCTGATGTCCGCATTCGTTTATGCGCAGGCATCGACCCTGCATGACGGCGGGGCAAGGACTGCTGCGGAATCCGCAGCAAGCGACAGAACACATGCGGACTCGAAAGATGACGCAAAGGTCGTTTCAGCCGCCGAACCTTGTGATTCGGCAAAACAGCTTCCGCAGGATGATATCAATATGCGGAAAAACCCGTCCGAAGAGTCTTCCGCCGAAGAGCCTTATATCGTTAAGGTTTATGATGCAAACGACTGTGTTGACATTCACACGGCGGTAAACAACAAGGGCGGCCTGTATGAATCGCAGGCACTCCTGAAGACACACTATCTGATGAGCGACGGCACATGGCGCATCGGCGAAAGCTACGCAAAAGGCCAATGGTACGATAAACCGTATAAGTACAGGTATATCCTGTCAAGCGGCGAAGCGTCTGACGAAACTGCTATTGTGCTTTCGAACAGACCCGATCTTACGTACGTTGACGGACTTAGGTTGATTTACGGCAGCGACCTGAACTACAAGTACAGCCTCGAAGCAATCGTTGTTGCTTGGCATATCGGCGACAAGACCGTTGCATGGGCCGAAATGCAGGATCAGGTTCCGGCACACTGCGTGTCACTGAGCCACGGGGAACAGCAATAGACGGCTGCTCTGCCTCCGTTGCAGGTTAATGCAGCTTGATTCTGCTGCCGATGTTATGATTGATGATCCGTAACGCTTCCGTCACGGTTGGGAACTCTGTACGCAGTTCATACAAGCGGGACATAAACAACCCCGCCGCAGGGCTTAACGGCTTTGCGGCGGGGCTGTATTATTTATGCAGGCTTGTTATTCTTGACCGTGAATAAAATCAGAGTTCAACGCTGTTGCGGACAAGCAGCTCCCGCGCCGTGTCAACCGAATCAACCCCTGTGCGGTTCTTGACAGGTGCAAACTCCCTTGCCCTTTCAACCTCAAACACCATGCAGCCGTTAAGCAGCCGTATCATATCCAAAATCAGGGTTTCATACTTGAAGCCGTTCGGTTTTTCGGGCGTGACATGCTGCCCGTTTTCATCAAGGCATGGAATCTTTTTTTCAACAACATGCAGCGGAAGGGATTTTTCCATTATGCCGTCAAGCGCATCCACGCGGAACAGGTAGTTCAAAATAACGCCGAAATTGTAGGCGGGTTCGCCTTTTTCGTTTTTCGCATTGCGCATTTCATCCGTAAGCTCATAGTATTCAACGATCGAAGGATGCCCGTCTTCAAGGCACATAACGCCCACGCGTTCATCGGGCGCGGCTTTTTTAATGACCTTTGACCCGACTTCGCAATGCGCAAGCTTTGTTGCGCCGATGAAGAGCGGATCGGCAATGCGCTGAAGCACATTGTCAACCGCAAACACGTTCAGCCATTCTATGCCGTTTCTGCGGACAATATCAAGCATTCCGTGCTTTGCCATTGAGGAATACCAACCGCCGTTGCCGTTCGGCGAAGTTGCAAGACGGTATTTTTCTTCAAGATAAACCTTGCCGTCGTAATCCGCCGCGGGCGCCGTCTCCTGCGTGAAAAAATGCACAAATTCCGCCGCATAGCCGAAATAATTATGTTCTGCAAAGAACGCACGCGTTGCTGCGTCGTTTTTGTCGCTGGTCATGATGAAAAGGTGAACAAAACTGCCGACTCTTTCCGTAACATTCAGAAGATTGTTTATAAGGCACTCAAAAATATAAAGTTCATGTTTGATTCCGATATTGAACGCACCCTTCGGAGCATCCGAACCGAGCCGTGTGCCCATGCCGCCCGCAAGCAGCACCGCGCCGACATGCCCCGCACGCAGCTCCGCCATGCCCGCATCAAAGAATTCATCTCCGCGAGTGCGTATTTCCGCAAGCTCCGTAACACCGATCGGAGTGATTCTGCCGCGTTTTTCAGGCTGTTTATTCGTGCTGACAACGGAAAAATCGATCTGCTCGATTTGATTGAGCAATGCGGCGCGCTGCGCTTCATCAAGCTCATCATAATATTTAAGCAGGTGCTGCTGCCCGAAATTTGCAAGTTTTGCATATGCCTCCGCATATCCGTATACATTTTTGCCGTTTGGAATGCTCATGTTTTTCTTCCTCCCTTTTGTAATTGATTTGCGATTGATTCAATAACCGGCGGAAAAAGCCGCATAATGCCCGCCGCCGCACATCTTATTCGACGGGCGACGGCGGTTTGTTCGTTTGTTGATTTAATTATTTCTTTTTGGGCAGACTGTGACAGCAAAGACCTTCCCAATCATGCGCCGCTTCCGCAATAACCTCGCTGACGGTGGGATGCGGATGAATGGTTTCGGCAATTGTTTCAACCGAGGCGCCGACTTTAAGCGCAAGAGCAAGCTCCGCTATCATATCCGTTGCGCGGGGACCCATGAGCTGTGCGCCGATGAGATTTCCGTCCGCATCGGAAATCAGCTTTGCAATGCCGAGAGCTTCGCCCATTATCATTGCTCTGCCGTTGCCTGCAACATTGAAGCCGCCGATTTTGTATTCAATGCCCTGCTGCTTTGCTTTTTCTTCGCCGATACCGACAAATGCAATTTCGGGAGCGGTATAAATGCAGGAAGGAACAACCGAATAATCCATCTTTACACTCTTCTGCCCGCATGCATTCGCCGCAGCTGCAAGGCCCTGTGCGCTTGCAACATGCGCAAGCTGAATCTTGCCGGTTATATCGCCGATCGCATAGATGTTTTCGATATTTGTGCGGCAATAATCGTCGATGTTCACAAACGCGCGGTTCATTTCGATTCCGACATTTTCAAGCCCGATGTTTGCCGTCATTGCGCGGCGGCCGACGGCAACAACGCAGCAGCCTCCCTCGGCTGTTTTTTCGGCTCCGTTGAGTTCGTACGTTACGGTGACTTTTTCGCCGCCGTTGATGCCTGTTACCTTGGCATTGTTGATAACAGTAACTTTTTTGCGTTTGAGTACCCTTGTTGAAAGCATTTTAACGATGTCGGCATCCACGCCCGGAAGTATGCTCGGCATCATTTCGATAACGGTTACGGGTTTTCCGAGAGAGGCAAACAACGTTGCAAACTCTATGCCGATAACACCGCCGCCGATAATAACAAAGCTGTCCGGAAGCTCTGTCATTGAAAGCACTTCGTCGGAAGTTACGACATTTTCGCCGTCAATACCGGGAATCGGGGGACGCGCAGGCGCACTTCCCGTTGCAAGAATCAGCTTGTCGAACGTGACTTTTTCGCCGTCAACATCGAGAGTGTGCTCATCAACAAGCTTTCCGAAGCCGTTTATGACCTTCACTCCGTGCGCTTTTTCAAGCCCCGCAATGCCCTTGCGCAGGCCTGCAACAACAGAATCCTTGTATTCGGCAAGCTTTGCAAAATCAAACCCGACCTCACCCGTTGTTACACCGCAGGACGCAGCATTCAGCGCCGACTGATAAACTTCCGCACCGTGCAGCAGTGCTTTTGTGGGAATGCAGCCGCGGTTCAAACATGTTCCGCCCAGATCGCGCGCCTCAACAAGCGCCGTGTTTTTGCCGTATTGTGCGCAGCGTATAGCCGCTTCATAACCGCCCGGGCCCGCGCCCAGAACAACGATATCATAATTGTATTCGCTCATTATTTAAATTCCTTATCCTTTTTAGCGGCGTACCGCCGTGTTTATCCAAAGTATACCACAAACGGAAAGATTTTTCAATCCTGCCGTGACTTTCGACGCATTCTGTTTTTTTAAGCAGTATCACTTTTCACTTGCCGAAAGCCGCGATTTGTGCTATATTATAGTGGGTTGATACGGCATTATGCGCCGGTTTGCGGCCGATGCGGTGACCCGGGAACGGAGTTTGGCAGCATGAACACGGAATTTTTCAATGCAGCAACACAAAAAGAGAACGGAACAAACGTGTGCGGGCGAATCATTCGCGCGGGCGGGCTTGTTGCGTTTCCGACCGAAACCGTATACGGACTCGGTGCAAACGGGCTTGACGGCTGTGCGGTGGAAAAAATCTTTGCTGCAAAGGGACGCCCCGGAGACAACCCGCTCATTCTTCATATTGCAAAAAAAAGCGACCTCAAACAGCTTTGGAAACATGTTCCGGACAAGGCGCGGCAGCTTGCGGATGCATTCTGGCCGGGTCCGCTCACCATGGTCTATCTCAAAAGCGACATTGTCCCTCCGCAGGTCACGGCGGGGCTCTCCACCGTTGCGGTGCGTATGCCGGAGCATAAAACCGCACTTGCGCTGATTCGTGCGGCCGGCGTTCCGATTGCTGCACCGAGCGCGAACCTTTCCGGAAAACCGAGCCCGACCTGCGCTCAGCATGTTCTTGATGACCTTGACGGATGCATTGATGCAATTATTGACGGCGGGGATTGCAGAGTCGGCGTTGAATCCACGGTGCTTTCCCTTGTCGGCACACCGACGGTGCTTCGCCCCGGCGGAGTCACAAGAGAGATGCTTGAAAGCGTCATCGGGCATGTTGATATTGCTCATGCGGTGCTCAACCCGTTAAAAAACGGAGAAACCGCCGCTTCACCCGGCATGAAATACAAGCATTATGCGCCCGAATGCGATGTTGTCATCGCTGACGGCGGCAATGACTGCAAAAAAACCGCCTCCATCGCCTGCCGTGAATACACCCGCGCAGAGCTTTCGGGCAAAAAATGCATCATACTCGCAACGGAACAAACCAAATCCCGCTATTCGGGAAAGCGGCATGTCGTTATCGGCGACAGGACTCAACCGCAGACGCTGTGCGCTGCCCTTTTTCGTGAACTTCGAAACGAATCGTGCGGCATGGATTTGATAATTGCGGAAAGTGTCCCCGCCGAGGCTCAGGG
>OHKC01000409.1_pt1 | contig 13104 bp, 10 predicted proteins | sample 1568761 | NCBI WGS metagenome assembly OHKC01 (sample SAMEA3879514, study PRJEB24766) | human gut metagenome | biome: human-associated habitat; feature: feces | place: USA | collected 1985/1987 | reverse complement strand
TTTTTTCTTTTATATAAAGTAAATTATGTTGTTACAGAAATTAAATGTAAAAAACAATTGAATATGTTTCAGAAAGCGTTATAATGGTTTACATGAAAGAGAAGAGGAAGAGTTATGAATAAGAGAAAAGTATGTGCCCTAGGGATGGCATTCATGCTTGCAGGATGTTCTGCAGGTGGATCAGGTTCTGGTAAAGAACAAACATTAACAGTTGGATTGTTTACAGAAATGAATGGAGATTTTTCTCCCATGTATTATCAAACGGTAAACGATCACAATGTAGTTAACTTGGTATATCAAGGATTATTGGCATATGACAAGGATGCCAATTTAGTCCCAGAATTAGCAGAGGAACTACCTACTATTAGTGATGATGGAACAACAATGACATTTAAATTGAAGAAAGGTGTTAAATTTAGTGATGGATCTAAATTTACTTCAAAAGATGTAAAGGCAACGTTTAGCGTTATGGCTGACCCAAGTTATACAGGACGTTTTTCAAGTAATGTTGATTTCCTAAATGGATATAGCGAATATCATGATGGAGATGCAAAGGAAGTATCTGGTATTGAAACACCGGACGATTATACAGTTGTATTCCACATGACAAAACCAAAAATCGATGCAGAATCGACTTTGGGAATACAAAAAATTTGTAGTGCAAAAACATTGAAGTATAAGAAGGGAAAAACTTCGAATGTTGAAAAGAACAATAGTAATCCTATTGGAACAGGTCCTTATAAATTAAAATCATTCTCTAAAACAGAGGGAGCTTCATTGGATCGAAATGAAAATTTTGAAGCCAAAGATGGAGAATATCAGATTTCTAAGATTATGATCAAGAAAACGGAGACTTCAACTGAAATCAAAGAATTGGAAAATGGAACAGTCGATTATATTCCAGATGTAGTAGATGCGAATAAAATCAATACAGTTGCCAAAGACAAAGATAAAGGTTTGACTATGGATTCGTATCCAAGTGATCGTGAAGATTTCTTGTTTATGAATACAGCTGCAGGGGCATGTCAAGATCAGGCAGTACGTCAGGCCTTGGCTTATGGATTTGATCGTGAAGCCTATATCGCAAGCTATTATAAATTAGATGATAAAGATGCCAAATTGGCATATGTACCAGGCTTGTTTGGTAACCCAGTATCTGGCGAAAATAGTGCATATGTTCGTGGTGAAGAAAAAGTTGATGGGGCTACTTACTATGATTATGATGTAGAAAAGGCAAAACAAATTTTAGACGATGCGGGATGGACTGTTGGTAGTGATGGTATTCGTGAAAAGAATGGTCAAAAATTAAGCATTAAGTTCTTGGCTATAAAAGAAAAAGATGCGATGGATACAATGATTCCTATGTTACAAAAACAATGGGGCGAACTTGGTGTCGACTTCAAGGCAAACACAATGGAATTTAATACAGTTATTTCAACTGTAGGTGATGATTCAGCTGTTGGTGATTGGGATGTATCTTATTTAGGAAACTCTTTTACAAGCCCTGAAGATACAGGCGTTGATTACTTTATTCAATCACAAGGCGTAAATAACTTTGCTCGTTTAAAAGATGATGAATTAGATTCATACTTAGCTGCAGGTGCTTATACAGCTGATAAAGAAGCTTCAGCTGCTGCTTACTTAAAGGCTTATGTTCGTCAAGCAGAACTATGTGCATACTTACCAACGGATGGTGTACAAACATATTGTTTACGTAATAAGAAAGTAAAAGGTTTGAATACATCTTCTACATTTATTTGGTCACAGTCAATGGCTACAGCTTATATTGATGATTAATAGTAAAAGGGCTATAACAGATAAAAACGTTTTAGTTTAAAAAAAGGACCGAATATTCAAGACTTAAAAATCTGAATATCGGTCTTTCTTTTGTTTGTGCAAAAATAGCTAGTTAATTGTAATGCATATCAGATATTGTTCCAATTCTCTTTGTATTTATCTTATGACGATGTTTCAAAAAATGTGAAGGAAGTCGTAGAAGACGGTTAAATACACCATATATTTTGGTATTGCAAGATATGAAATATAGTGGGATGCGAAAACAAGCTAAAAAAAGATAGCCAAGAATCAATTCACATTGATAGACATGTGAATAGAAAGACGAGGCGTGTATGATACAACGAAGTATTTGGTGTAAAACTGGAGATACTGCTCGTATGTGTTGGTCATAATCTAAGAAGATATCACACTCGATAACTAGAATTTTAGAAAAATAATAAGATAAAAAGAAAGGAGCTAAACTCCATAAGTAATAAAAATTACTTATTCGTTATGGCTCCTTTTTAAATCGTTATGACTTGAATGTTTTGATTGTTTAGTTCTTGAACATAAGAAGAATCAATAGAATGATCAGTTATAACAGTTTTTATTATATCTTTTAAGTTTAATGGTACAACACCACGCTTAGAAAATTTATCGCTTTCTGTTAGCACGATTATTTGTTCGGCTTGATGCGACATATCACGTACGGCTTGTGCTCGCATTTGATCACGATTTGAAAAGCCAATTCTAGAATCATATCCATCTGTACCGATAAAAAAATAATCGACAAAAAAGTTGGATACACATTCTTGAACCATAGGACCTACCATAACTTGTGAATCTTGTTGATAAATTCCACCTAAAAGAATAATTTGAAAATTTGATTTTCCACGAATATATTCTGCGATAAAAGCACTATTGGTGATAATTGTTAAGTCTTTATGAAGTTGTGTTAACGTATCCGCTAAAAGTGCACAACAACTACCACTTTCAATCATAATTGTATCGCCTTCATTAACAAGTTCAGTAGCTTTTAAAGCTATTTTTTTCTTTTCTTCATAATGATACGCGATTCTACCATTGATATCATCTGTGCTACATAACACAGCATGACCATGTTCACGCTTGATGATTCCTTTAGCTTCTAATGCATCCAAATCTTTGCGGATAGTTACTTGTGAAACACCTAGGTATTCAGCGAGTTGAGAAACCTCTATTCTCTTTTCAGATGTCAGTAATTCTAATATTTTATTTGTTCTATTTTTCATTTACGTTGATTCCTATCATTTTGTTTATATAATAAGTGTTTTTGATTTCAAATGAAAGTTAAATTTAGAAAAAAGCGTTAATGTTATTTTCTTTAAATATATTTAAATACTCTTTTAAATCTTCTGGATGATACGAAGGAATATTTTCATAATCGTATTTTATATTTAAAAGATGATATTTATTTTCTCCAAATTGATGGAACGGTAGAAGTTGACACTTGTTTATTCCAATGTTGTGAAGTGTTTTTGAAAATTCTTTTGCGTCATCCAAAGAATCGTTGAAGCCAGGTATAACAGGGATTCGCACAAGAACTGTTTTGCCATTGGCGATGGCATGTTTCATGTTCAGTAATGGTAATTTATTAGAAACACCTGTACCTTCTATATGTTTATCTGTGTTCCAGTGTTTCATATCAAAAAGAATGTAATCTACATATTCCATGACGTGATCAAATGTGTCCTCTGTCGCAAAACCGGTTGTTTCACAACACGTATGAATTCCTTCCTCTTTAGCGGCTAAGAGAAGTTCTCTTGAAAACTCAGGTTGAAGTAAAAGCTCACCTCCAGAAAGTGTTAGACCACCACCACTTTCTTCATAGAAGGCTTGATCTTGTAAAACAATTTTAAGCACTTCTTCCACAGATTTTTGTTCGCCTTGTGCACTTAATGCGTTTCTTGGACATTCATATACACATTTCTTACATCCACTACACTGACTATGGTTGATTTTGACGGATTTATCAATTATTTTTATAGCGTTTTTTGGACAGGTTTCAATGCAATGATGACAATTTATACATTTGTTTTGATCCCAAAGAATTTGTGTTTGTATAAGCTGACTTTCGGGATTTGCGCACCACTTACAACGAAGAGGACATCCCTTTAGAAAAACGGTAGTACGAATTCCTGGACCGTCATTTACACTGAATTTTTGAATGTTAAAAATAATTCCTGTTGTATTTCGATTTGTTGTTGTCATTTTAATTTCCTCATATAGAGTATAAACATTTCGAAGAAGAAAAGCAATGTCTATAGTTACAAATGAAAGTATAAATTGTTTTAAATGAAATTAAAGTTGACATGAAATGCGTGTAATGCTATTTTTAAATTGCGAATAAAAGAATCTAAAATTACGAATGAAATGTAATAGGAGGACGGATATGGAAAATGTAGAACATTTTGGAACATTGACAGAACGAATGAAAGAGTTTCGAGAAGAAGTTTTAGATGAAAAACCTTATATTGATGCACAACGTGCAATTCTAGCAACTCTTGCTTACAAAGAAAATTTAAATCAACCACGAGTGATGGTTCGAGCTAAAATGCTAGAAAAAGTTCTAGATAATATGAGTATATATATTGAAGACAAATCTCTTTTAGCAGGAAATCAGGCAACTAAGAACCGTAACGCTCCTATTTTTCCTGAGTATACTATGGAATTTGTTATGAATGAATTAGATCAGTTTGAGAAAAGGGATGGGGACGTATTCTATATCACTGAAAAGACCAAAGAACAACTTAGAGAAATTGCGCCATTCTGGCAGAATAACAATTTGCGTGCAAGAGGAGAAGCTCTTCTTCCTGAAGAAGTTCGTGTCTTTATGGAAACAGGTGTATTTGGAATGGAAGGCAAGTTAAATGCAGGAGATGCGCATTTGGCGGTGAACTATGAGCGGATTTTGAAGAATGGATTAAAAGGATACGAAAAGCGTGTAAAAGAATATAAAGCTTCTCTTGATTTGACGGATCCTAAAAGTATAGATAAGTATTGTTTCTATAATGCAGTTCTTATAGTACTGGAAGCGGTGCGTAATTTTGCAAATCGTTACAGCGTTCTTGCGAAAGATTTAGCAGAAAAAGAAATGAATCAAAAAAGAAAAATTGAATTATTGGAGATTAGTAGAATTTGTTCAAAAGTTCCATATGAACCAGCAGAAACATTTCAAGAAGCGGTACAATCCGTATGGTTTATTCAATTGATTTTACAAATTGAATCCAATGGACATTCTTTGAGTTATGGCAGATTCGATCAATATATGTATCCATATTATGATCGAGATATTAAAAATGGCACTATTAAAGAATCTGAAGCCTTGGAATTGTTGACATGCTTGTGGATAAAGACACTTACAATCAATAAAGTTCGTTCTCAATCCCATACGCTAAGTTCGGCAGGATCTCCTATGTATCAAAATGTAACGATTGCAGGTCAAACAACAGATAAAAAGGATGCAGTCAATGATTTGAGTTTTTTAGTTTTGAAATCTGTTGCACAGACAAGATTGACACAGCCAAATTTAACTGTTCGCTATCACAAGAATATCAATAAACATTTTTTGGATGAATGTGTAGAGGTTATGCGTTTAGGCTTTGGAATGCCAGCATTAAACAATGACGAAATTATAATTCCTTCCTTTATGGATTGGCAAGTTAAAGAGGAGGACGCCTATAATTATAGTGCCATAGGCTGTGTAGATGTGATTTTCCCGTTGATTAGTTCCCTATTTTGATTAGTTCCCAATTCAGGGGCGTTTTTTCCCGAAATTCGGGTTTAATTAGTTCCTAATTCGGATTTAATCAGTTCCCAATTCGAAAATGATTAGTTCCTAATTCGGGATTTAATTAGTTCTCAATTCGGGATATAGGAGGAAACAATGTATAAATCGAAACGCAGCCTCAAAGTGTATGTGATTTTCCATTTAATCATGTCCGTTTTGGAGGCGATTTTTACCAGTTAATCGTGTCCGTATTAACATTTAGAAATGTCCGTATTGCAATTTGGACATGTCCGTATTCGATTTTAATCGTGTCCGTATTGCAAGTTTAATTATGTCCGTTTTAGAATTTGATTACTTCTAAGTTGGAATTACAGGAGGGAACAATGTATAAATCAAAACGCAGCCTCAAAGTGTACGAGGCACCACTTGGTTTAAATGGTAAGTAGCAGATTCCGAGAATTCAGCTTCAGGGCCAGTGGCTAAAAGCACTTGGATATCATGTGGGTGATAAGATTGATGTTCAGTGTACTAATGACACGATCATCATCAATAAAGTGAAGACTATATAAAATAAGCGTCGGTCAATGAGTCGGCGCTTTTGTTTATAAAGTATTATTGTGCCTTACTGAATATCCAGTTATAATAGCAAATATAATAGCCAAGGAGGTTTATATATGAAAACAAAACAAATTTTAATGGCAGGAGCATTAGCTCTTAGTATGGTTTTATCTGGTGGAATGTTGACAGGATGTTCAAATTCTTCAACAAAAAACACAAAGACAACAGAAGTTGCCAAGAAAAAAGAAGTAAAAACAATTGGTCAAAAAACCAAGGATTCAAAATCTTTGAAGATTACAAACAGCACTGGTAAGAAAATCACTGTATTTGAAACAAAATCAAGTTCAGAAGAATCTTTCAGTGATAACTTGTTGGAAAATGGAGATGCAGTAAAAAACAAAGAAGAACGTACTTTGTATTACACGGTCAAAGAAAACGATAAGTTGGATGTAAAGATTGGTTTACAAGATCAGGATAAAACATTCGTATTCAAAGATGTAGATCCAGCAGATACTAAAAAGGTGGATGTTTCTTTAAAGGATGATAAAGTCAATCTAGATGTAACGAAAAAAGATGGCAGTACTGCCACTTTGACACCATCCGAAGATTCTGCAAAGACAGAGGACGAAAAGAAAGATGAGCAGGAAGTAAAACAAGAAGAAAAGAAAGAAGAAACAGCAAAAGCCGATTCTTCAAACAAATCGAATACTTCTGAATCAAAGAAGAATAACACCGCATCGACTACAAATACTAGCTCGAATAAGAACAACACATCTAGTTCTTCTAAGCCTAACAACAGTAGCAATAACTCTGGTACGTCAAAGCCATCGAATAACAGCAGTTCAAATTCAAACAGTTCTAAACCAGCCGAACATACACATAACTGGGTTGCACAGTATAAGACAGTTAACGTGCCTGAAAAAGGACATAACGAGCAGGTCTTGGTTCAGGCTGCTTATGATGAACAGGTTCCAATTACTGAAATGAAGGCGTATTCGATTTGTTCAACATGTGGTGCAGATATTACAGGAAATGCGCCCGCTCATTTGAAAAATCATATGATGATAGGTGATGATAAAGGGGGGTATTATACTGAATGGCGTGAAACAGTAGTGGGATATAATACGGTTCATCACGATGCAGTCTACGAAACAAGATATGTTGTTGATTCACCTGCTACGACAAAACAGGAATTGACAGGCTACAAGTGCAGTGGCTGTGGAAAAACAAAAGCTAACTAAATATAGATCAAAAGACAGAATATAGGAACTCAGATTGAGTACCTTTTCTGTCTTTCACACGCAATAAAACGGGGAGTACCCATACTATTGCACCAAAAGAAAGTAGTTATAAGAAAGGGTGGCGAAATATGAACAGATACAGTTTATTTGATGTACCTTAAATTAAATTGAAATAATATCAATATTTTTCCTTTCAGAATATTGATAGTACGAAACACTCAAAAAATCAAGATTTCTAACGTTAGAGATTTTTATAAGGGATAGAGATAGAAATAAATAAAGGGGAAATAAATGAATTAAGGCAGTTTGCCAGGACCTGTTGAAAGAGGAACTTCATTTTGCCGGGTTGTTTGATAATTTACAGATTGTCTCGCTTCTTACGGATTTGGAAAGTCTTTTGTAGGAGGTAGAGTAATATGCCAAGACAGAAAAAAGATGCAAAAATCCTTAATATCAAACTAGCAAAAGAGATTAGTGATCAGCTGGAACAGTTTTGCGAAGAATCAGGAATATCTAAAACTGTTGCTACAGAAAAAATTTTATCGAAGTATTTTGAGGAATATTTCAGCAGACCGGAAGAAGAGCGCACACTTTTCAAATAAGAATATTTAAGAATGCCCACAGGCCTAATAAGCTTGTGGGTATTTTTATGCCTAAATAGAACATGTATGTAAGATTTCTTTTGAGTTGCAATTAGGAAAAAGCGCGGATTTACAGGCAAAATTACAACATTCAGTTTGAGGCTGTATGAGAAACAAAACATGTTGTCTGATTCTGACATATAGTATATGCCAAAGTAATTTATCCCTAAAAATAGGGACAATATTAGGTATAAACAAATTATGTATTCAAAAAGGAGGAAACACATGGAGAAAATTGAATTCACAAACCCGGAGAGCAAGGAATTTAACGAAGAAGTAAGGAACTACCTTGAATTGATGAGGGATACGGAAGCCCTTATTGGTGACGGGATGGAGAAACTGAAAGGGGCCAATTGGGCAAAGCTTTGGAGCAGCCTTGACAAGTTGGTTTTTTATCCGAAGACATACGAAGGAAATTTGGCTATTTTCAGAACTCGATACGACATTCGATACGTAAGCTTGTTTACGAAACCGGAATTTTGCTGTGATCAGGAAGCAGACTTTGAGTTGGGCGGCATCCTTAGGTCATGGCTTGATGATGGTCAGAAACGTGGCTATTCGCTTCTTATTAACACGACCATCAATGAATATTGGGGACATGGCATTTTTATCGATCCGGATACAGGGCATATTGCGCCTGTGATGACGGACTATGATGCGGAGCACCGTACTTATACATTATATCGATCAGCATCGATCTCGTCCGAATCTGGGAACATTTTCCTGTATTCATCAACTAATTTTCGGAATATGTAACGAGTAATGGGTTTATTATCCGGAAGCTTACCTGCCAATAATTTCATTGCTTGGCGTTCTGTAGTTTTATGTAGGCAGTATTGTTCTATGACATCAAATTCTTTTCGCTGTAAGCTCATTAGTGATATACGGCGTTTCGGTCTTCCAGAAGCTTTCCTGTGACCAGGAAGCTGCTCGATAGGCTGCGACTGACGGTAGTTATGGATTTGGCTAAGTGTTCCGGATAATAGCTCATGATCGTGGGCATCATCTTTGTCGTCATATCCGAGCGATGGGATTCGCAGGCGTATCTGCTTGTCATGAAGGAGTTTTAGCGTTTTTTGTATTGTTGGTAGAGTACCGCCAAGTACATAGATATTGGCTACATATAACGTATCACCACTTTGAATAGGGCGACGTGGTAAAATATCGCCTTTAAGTATGTCACCGTCTGAATAGACAGAACGAGCCACGTCGCAACATTTTATGTAGAGGTAGTTGTGTTCTGAGCCGAGCCAGTGGGTTGTATCTGGCAAATGCTTGCGTGCTATTTCGTATTGTTCGTTTATATTTTCAATTCGCGTATTACGAAACAACCACCACTCGCTCATGGCACAGCCTCCTCTCATTTGTAATGGTTACTAGTACTAACCAACACATTATATCATATTATTTAAAAATGTTGTCCGAAAATTAGAAGTTTCAAAAAAATAAAAGAAAGCCGCATAAATACAGTATTTGCAGATGAATTCATGTCTGAAAATCATTTGAAAATGGTCGTTTATTTGTATGTGAAAATAAAAGCACATGAGAAATCAAGCATATTAATTGCGAAGGCGAAAACAAAAATAAACAGGAAGGAGAAATCATTGAAATCACATAAACGAAAAATCGAAGAAGGACGTTGTCAAGGATACGGGAAAGACTATACCCCATTTATTCTGGTCAGAGAATATAAGGGGCGGGGTACAGCATCAGTCATCTGGGATCCCTTTGAAGAAAGATTGATCCACTGCCTGTCGCAGACAGAAGTTGCGGTGTATGAAACAATCCGCTGGCAGGACAATGTGGAACATATCCGCGAACAATATCTTTTAGATACAGATAGGATGAATGCCATTGCAGAAGAACTTGGGATGAAGAAAGCTCCATGGTGGACCACGGATTTTCTGGTAGATTACGATGATGGAAGCAAGACGGCGTTCTCAGTCAAATACGACAGAAGCGCATTTGATCCGAATAAACGTACCTACCGTGGAAAAGAATCAAGGCTGCACAATCTGGTAATGCGTCAGAGAGCAGAACAGATCTATTGGGAATCTCAGAAAGTGAGGTTTAAGCTGGTAACGAACGAAGATATTAATCAGGTGCTTGTGTGGAATGTAAAAAGCGTCATGAGCTATTACGAATCATTTAAGGTGATCAGCAAAGAACAGAAACTGAAATATCTGATTGCACATAAATATGTATATATTCCGATGGATAAACAGATTTTGGATTTCCATGAGATTGTAGAGCGTGCTGGTTTCGACGTTGATGAGCTGTATAAGCGAGTATTAGTGGCACGTGACCTTCATGAAGAAATCACAGAAAGGAGATAACATGATGGAAGAATTAAGAAATAACGAAACATCCGAAAAGAAAGAGAGAATAGAACCGCTGGAAGTTATCACTCTTGAAGGCGATGCAATTCCAGCTGAGGGAGAAGCGACAGATTCGCCTTGTGTAAGAAGAGGAAATTTATATAAAAAAGATGGTTTACAATGGAGAACCTTTCATGTAAATGCTGATGAAACTCTTCTCATTAGCATGACAACAAACGATATCGTTAGAATAAAAACGGATTCGCTAATTAATGATATTGAAAATGGAACAGTAAGTGCATGTGATGTAGAACCGAATCCTTCATTTTCACTCACAGAGGAGGAAATAAATGTAATCACGGAACGCGCAAGGGTTTTTGAAAATATAATCGAGAAAGAGATGCCTGAAATTGAGAACCTTTTTTCAGTGAAAAAAGCAAAAAGAAATAATGATGCAGAAGCTATTCTTCTTGGGGTATCAAGAAGGTGGTTGCGCGAAATGTTAAAGGCCTATCTTCGTTCCGGCCGCAATAAATTCAGTCTTATTGACCATCGCAAAGGTAATTATAGAAAAAAAGTACCCCATTCAAAAGACTACGAGAATCCAAAGAATGACGTTGACGAAATCCTCAAATACGGTCTTAAGATGTTCGTAAAGTATGGGAAACCGGGAATGGCATATGACGCAGTTCTGCGCCGGTATTTTCGCGAACCGGTCGAGGCACCAGATGGTTCTTCTGTCAAGATGGTAACACTTCCGGAAGAGGAAAGATCAGTATCATACAAGATGCTTTACAACTATATCAGAAAGCATACAGAAGACTATTCCTGCAAGGGAAAAGATGAGAGAGACAAACAGAACAATGACAGACAGCTGGTTGGAAACAGCAAAACCGGAGTCTATGAATTGGGACAGATTGTTGAAGCAGATGAGATGGAGCTTGGCTGTTATGTAGTCGACCAGAATGATGGAGAAACTGTTCTTGGAAAAGCTGTCGTATACTGTATGGTCGAAGTATTGAGTGGAATCTGCATCGGTGCATATGTAAGTCTTGAAAATAACAGTATGCGTGGCTTTCAGCAGGTGTTTCTGTCACTCCTGGAACCGCATAAGAACCAGACGAAAGGCTATAACATTGACTATGATGAGGAAGACTGGCCGTCCATGATCGTGCCAAACGAGATCCGTTGTGACCGGGGCTCAGAGTATATGTCCAAGGCATACAGCAAAGCGATGGGGGAACTTGGCATCCGTAATACTCCGGTTCCACCCGGATGCGGTTCCTTAAAGGGGGTTGTCGAATCCTTCAACGGACTGGTTCAGACCTATTTAAAAGCACAGTTAAAGAATAACGGATATATAGAAGATAAATACCGTGGTGGAGACTTAGCTAAAGGGGATGCATGTCTGACACTGGAAGAAATAAGAGGACTGGTCTACCAATCAGTGATCCTGTATAACCGCCGTGTTTTTGAGGGACTCATTGACAAAAAGTATCTGGATAATGACGTATCTCCAACACCGAAAGGGATTTTCGCATACGAAAAAGCTCATGGCAGAGCAGGAGATCCAACCAATGTAAATGATGCGACAAGACCGGCCTATCTGTTTGCAATGCTGGCAAAGGAAGAAGAAAAAAGAAAATTTACATGGAACCGCAGGAAAGGTATCGTGTACACCTTCTATAAGACGGAACTGCGTTTTTATTCGCAGGAACCATGGTTCTTGGATATTTTAAAAGATGAACCACATCCGGAAGATATTGAGGTCAGATACAATGTGGACGATATCAGGAATGTCTATATCAGATATAAGAAAGAGATCCACAGAGTACCTCTTGCAGAAAAGATTGAACAGCAGTATACATACGCAGACTTAACCTGGGACGAATACGACGAGTGTATCCGCAAAAAGAGGGACTCAAAGGTAATGAAAGAAGCAAAACAGGTATATCTGGACACGAAACTGAATTTGCAGGATACGGTAGAGAAACAGGCAGAAATGGCAAAAGCCCTGAATCCAAAGAAGAAGAAAAAATACGGCAAAGCGCATCCGGAGGATAAAACAGCCAAGAAACAGGAAATGAGAAAAGATCCAGATGGAATTACGAAACGTTCTTATAGTTCCATTGATCCGGAACCTGAGAAAGAAACATTAACAAAGCAGCAGGAAGAGCTGGCAGCGATTGAGCATTTGAGAATCCCAGATGAAATGAGGACGATGGGAGACAGAAAACTCAGCCGAGAAGAAGAAATCAATCGTATCTTGGCACTGATAGAAGACGAAGTATAAGAAAGGAAGAAAACATGGAGAGACTGAAATGTAATTTAACATTCCGTGAACTTGGAAAAGATGAAAATCTTTATGATGATGTAGACCTGACCGCGGGGAGCATGGTAGATGCGCAGTACCGCAGAGTCGCCGGATATGAAGATAATCCTGATGTATGCGCATTGCCGAAGATGCCTTCGGTAAGGGATATCCTGGCTCTTGGAATGGTGAATCCTCCGGGATACGATAGAGAACAGGTAGAAAAAATGAGTGCTGCTGAAAAATTAGCCGCAATAGAAGACATCGACATGGCAATGATTCCACTTGGAATTCATGTAGATGTAGCCCGTACAATCTGGAAGTTTTTGGACCGCAGATATAAAGGGGCTGACGTCATGATTTCCGCAAACGAAGATGAGAAAGCGTATGGGAAAGGAAGCTTTGGACGTGCTATCGTTCTGTATCAGAAGTTGGAGGCCCCAAGCCCGATTGGATTTCTGCTTCATGGGAAGACCGGATGCGGAAAGAC
>OHKC01000407.1_pt1 | contig 13164 bp, 10 predicted proteins | sample 1568761 | NCBI WGS metagenome assembly OHKC01 (sample SAMEA3879514, study PRJEB24766) | human gut metagenome | biome: human-associated habitat; feature: feces | place: USA | collected 1985/1987 | reverse complement strand
GGTACATACACAGACGCTGTTTCAGGCAATACATTTACAATTACATCAAGCACCATTTCAGGTACAATAGGTTCATCAGGTATTGCAGTAGTCTATGATGCCGAACCCGAAGGACCTTCAGCGTCAGTAACTCCGGGTTCAACAAACTACAATACAGATGAGCTCACACTTACGCTCAATTGCAAGAATGCAAAAAATGCTCAGTATTCAATTGATGACGGTGCATTTGTAAACTACACAAACGGTCAGAAAATTACAATCGGTACTAACCTTGCTTACGATACTGTAACCACAGTAACAGTAAAAGCAAGCGACGGCAAGACAACATCCGATCCGGAAACATATACATATACAAAAGTAGACCCGAATGCCGTAAAGGTTGTTGCTTATGATAACTCATCAACCAAGTGGTCTAAGGTCAATGCATATTTCTGGAGTGATGACAATAAAGAAATGACATCGTGGCCGGGCAAGAAAATGACCGACAAGGGTAATAATATTTTTGATATTGAAGTGCCTGACGGTGCAAAATATGTAATTTTCAACAACGGTGACAGTCAGACAGATGACCTCAGGATTGCAGACGGTAATAAAATTTACAGCAACGGTTCTTGGCAGAACTATTCGACTGTAAAACCCACTCAGCCGACAACAGCTCCTTCCACGACAGTCCGTCCTACTACAATCGCAACACAGCCGTCTACAACTCAGCCTACCACATCACAGCCTGCTACAACACAGCCTGCTACAACACAGCCTTCTACAACTCAGCCGGTAACAGAGCCTTCAAACAGAATTCTTATCGGTGATGTTGATTTAAACGGAACATTTACAGTCTGTGATTCAACAGAGGTTCAAAGATACATTGTTAACATATCGACTTTAAGCGATGAGGCTCTCATTGCGGCAGATGTAGACAAGGATTCTGTTATTTCTGTAAAAGACGCAACTATGATTCAGGCTTATATCGTTAAGCTTATTGTTGAAGACTCATACTGCGGTACTTACACAGAAAATGTTGCACCCACCCAGCCTACAACAAATGTCACAAAGCCAACAACCGAACCGACTTCAATTCAGACGAAGAATTATGTTTATTTCAATAATACGGAAAACTGGTCAACAGTAAATGTCTATGCATGGAGTTCAACAGATTCGACTTATATGAGCTGGCCCGGCAAGGCTATGGAAAGTATAGGTAATAACACATACAGATTTGAACTTCCGAATGGTGCAGAATATGCTATATTCAATAACGGTTCAGCACAGACAGGTGACTTAAAAATCCCCGATGTAAATATGATTTACTCAAACGGACAGTGGAGTAAATACTCCAAGTAAAATTTAACAAGTTTATCTAAGAGCCGCCCCGCACAATCAAGCACATTTTGCTGTTTTGATTTTTACTGTCGGGGCGGTACTGTTATTTGTTTAAATCACAATACTAAATAAACCGCCTGTAAAAAATGATTGCCCCCTAAAAGTCAGATTTTTGCTCTGACCTTTAGGGGGCGTTTCACAATCCGATTGATTTCGGAGGTTTATTTATTCGATTTTTCTATAATTTTTTCGGCACATTTAATGCCGTCAACTGCGGCGGAGATAATTCCGCCTGCATAGCCTGCACCTTCACCGCACGGATACAGTCCTTCAATAAGTACACTTTCGAGCGTATCTGTCTTTCTCATGATTCTGACTGGGGAAGAGCTTCTGCTCTCAACGCCGGTCAAAACAGCGTCACCGTCATCAAATCCGTGTAACATTCTGCCCATTTTCACAATGCCCTGAGCCATTGAAGTGCTGACATATTCAGGCAAAATCTCGTTCAGATTTGAAAACTCATAATTCGGACCGATACTTGGCTTTACATCACCGAGATGTGTGGATTTCCTGTTATTAAGAAAATCGTCAACTCTTTGTATAGGTGCATTATAATTTTCACCGCCGGCAACGAATGCTTTTGATTCAAGCTTTCTCTGCAAATACATTCCGGCAAGCGGATGGTCGGATTCATAATCATCCGGGTTTATTCCTACAAGCAACGCTGAATTTGAATTTTCGGCATTTCGTGCAAATTCACTCATACCGTTGGTGCAAAGTCTGTTTTTTTCGCTTGACGCATTGACAACCTTGCCTCCCGGACACATACAAAATGTATACACACCCCGTCCGTTATCAAGGTGCGTACTCAGCTTATAATTTGCCGAGCCGAGTTTTTTATTGCCCGCAAACCTGCCGTATTGTGCCTTATCAACTTTTTGACGAAGATGTTCAATTCTTGCTCCTACCGAGAAAGGCTTTGTCTCAATCGGCAATTTTAAATCATAAAGCATCTCAAAAGTATCTCTTGCACTGTGACCGATTGCAAGAATAACATTGTCTGTTTCTATAATTTCATCGCCGTTAGCTGTTTCAACGGTTATAGATTTCAGCTTGTTATCACTAAAAGCCATTGAAACAAGCTTCGTTTCAAACATAACCCTTCCGCCGAGTTCAATAATCTCGTTGCGGATATTTTTTATTGTTCCTTTTAGCATATCCGTTCCGATATGCGGCTTTGCGTTATAGAGAATTTCATCGGGTGCGCCGTGGCTTACAAATTCTTCAAGCACCTTGCGTTGTCTTATATCTTTTGTACCTGAATTCAGTTTGCCGTCAGAAAATGTTCCCGCACCGCCTTCACCAAACTGAACATTTGAAGTTATGTCAAGCTGACCGCTTGTCCAGAACCTGTTCACATCGGCAGTTCGCCTATCAACATCACGACCTCTTTCAATAAGAATTGGATTTGCACCGCTTCTTGCCAGAATAAGTGCCGCAAACAATCCAGCCGGACCTGCTCCGACAACAATGGGGGAGGGCGCATTGCCAAATTTCATCTGATTATATTCATACTTTCTCGCAATTTGAGCGTTACCGCACTTTTTGCAGACTTTATCCTCGTTGATATTAAGTTCAGCGTCAACGGTTGTAAGAAAGTAGATATTATCCTTTTTTCTTGCGTCAACCGATCTGCGAAAAATCTTACAGCTTTTTATGGATTTTTCTTCAATCCTCAGCTGTTGGGCAACTGCCTTGCGAACCGATTTATCATCGTAGTCAAGGCTTAAATGTATATTGTTCACTCTGATCATAAATTTTCTCCTGCAATAATTCCGCCGGCAAATGCAAAATGAAGATTAAATCCTCCGCATTCACCGCAAAGGTCAATCGCCTCACCGCATATAAAAAGATTTTTCACAATTTTACTCATCATAGTGTTTTCGTCAATTTCTTTGCCTAAAACACCGCCCAAAGCACATTGTGCGTGTGAGAAATCTTCTTTTCCGCTTACTGTAAATGACATCGATTTTATTGTTTTGCAAATTCCTGATACTTCGTCCTTTGAAAGATTGGAACAAATCTTTGACAAATCAACTCGGCTGATTTTCAGAATTGCCTGTCCGATTCTCTTCTGAAAAATTCCTGTCAAAAGCTGTTCACACGGCAAATCAGAAAACAATGATATATGTTGTCTGATTATTTTAATCAGCTCATTTTCCGAATAATCGGGCAATAAATCAAGCACTATTTTGTCGTTCGGTTTAGCAAACAATGAAAGATTGAATACGCAAATTCCCGACAGCGAATTCTCGGTAAATTGAATTTCGCCTGTTTCTTCCTTGATTAATCGACCGTGTTCACCGTATAACTGTGCCTTGCCCGTAACTCTCAGACCTTTTAATATTTTCAGAACATCGCTTTTAACCTTAACAGGGCATAAAGCAGGGGAGAACGGAACAACCTTATGACCGAAATTTTTAAGATAATCAATTGCACTTGCGTTTCCGCCAAGCTTAGGTGCGGCTTTTGAACCGTTTGCAATCACAAGCTTGTTACATATGAAATCGTACTTTTTCTTGCTGTCATCAGACGAAATTTTAAAACCGTTTGAAACTTTTTTTATAGAATTGACATTCTGTTTTGTGAAAACATCTATTCCGAGTGTTTCAACCTGTAAGCGCAGAACATCCAGAACAGATGCGGCGTGTTTGCTTATCGGGTAATATCTGCCCTCGTTATCGTAAAAACTTAAAAGACCTAAGTTTTTAAAAATATTCGCCATTTCATCACCGCTGAATCTTTCAAAAATTTTTTTACTCTGCTTTTTGAAAGAACCGACATATTTATCGGGAGATATACAGTGATTTGTCAGATTACATCTGCCGTTGCCTGTTGACATCAGCTTTTTGCCTAATCTGTCATTTTTTTCGATTATTGCAATTTTCTTTGAACGGTCATGTTTCTTTGCTGTGATTGCACACATAAGTCCCGATGCACCGCCGCCGATTATAATTGCATCATATATATTTTTCTTTTCCATTTTATAAATTCACCAAAAAATAAGGGCAGCGATGTGCTGCCCAAAATTATTTACGGAGCAAAAATAAAGTTGATTCCGTTTGCAACAAGTACCGAACCGATACCCATTATAATGCCTGCGATAACAACACCGCACATAACGGCTATAACGCTTTTCTTAAATCCGAGGTCAAGAATACTTGCCGCAAGTGTTCCTGTCCATGCGCCTGTGCCGGGAAAAGCATAAGTGCAACAAACATTCCGTTGCCTGCTTTTGCCTCAAGCTTTCTGCCGCCTTTTTCGCCTTTTTCAAGACAGAAAGAAAAGAATCTGCCGATAAACTTCTTATCAGAACCCCAAACAAGAACCTTTCTTGCAAAGAGGTAGATAATCGGAACCGGGAGCATATTGCCTAAAATGCAGATTACATATGTCCAAAAAAGATTTAAGTCATTTGCAACCGCAACAGGCACAGCACCTCTGATTTCTACTATCGGAACCATTGAAATAAAAAATACTATTAAATACCACATATTTGCTCCTTAGAAATTATATTTTGCCAATACCTGATAAGTATAACAGATTTAAAAGTTTTTTTCAATATTTGAGCAAGATAAAATCTTCCATAATAAAGCCTTAAAATTTGATTTATTTGTACATTATGATAAATAATTATTCAAAAGTTGACATTGACTGAATAATCTGTAAAATATATTATGGAGTGATTTGATGAAAACGAATTCCTGTTCAATGCGATTCAGAATAATTATGTTTGTTTTGACCGCGTCAGTGATTGCATTTGCGTTTATTCATTCTTCAATGCCGTCAGTTGAGTCGGCACAAGAGAGTGAAAGCGTCCTTGATTTTGTCACAGTAATTTTGAAATTTTTCGGAATCGATCCGAATCTTTCGGACCACATAATCAGAAAGATTGCTCATTTTACGGAATATACCGTTCTGGGAGCATTGCTCTGTTCATGTGCCTATTCATTTGACCGAATCAAGCCGATAAAATTTGTACCCTACACCGTTTCTATCGGACTGTTTACCTGTTTTGTTGATGAAACAATTCAGCTTGGGATTGAGGGAAGATCGGGACAGGTGAGCGATATGTGGATTGACTTTTTCGGTGTGTTGCTTGGTACGGCTGTAATGCTTGTTGCATTTTGGATTTACAGGAAGATACGAAAGATCAACTAACTATATGTATGCGAATAAGAAAGGAATCAGTATGGGAAATATGGAAAATTCAGTAAAGCCCCATGAAAACAAAATGGGAACTATGCCAATGACAAGGCTAATTCTAACAATGAGTCTGCCTGCAATTTTTTCAATGACAATTCAGGCAATGTATAATGTTGTTGACAGTATTTTTATCGGCAACTATGACGCAGACGGACTGACCGCAACTTCGCTTGCGTATCCTCTGCAAATGCTTTTGATTGCGTTTGCAGCCGGTACGGCAGTCGGTGTAAACTCGTTTGTTTCAAGAAAATTAGGTGAGAAAAATTTTGTTCAGGCAAACGACGGAGCAACTCACGGTTTTGTAACCTGTATTTTTAATTATGTAATATTTTTATTGCTCGGACTTTTTGCGGTTCGCCCGTTTATGGCAATGTACACGCAGAATGAGGCTATTGTAAATTACGGAATCCAGTATCTGACGGTTGTACTTTGCTTCTCGTTCTTTTCAATTGTACAGATTATGGTTGAAAAAACGCTTCAGGCAACAGGCAATATGATATTCCCGATGTTATCCCAGCTTTTCGGTGCAATTGTAAATATTATTTTTGACCCGCTCCTGATTTTCGGTATAGGAATTTTCCCTGAAATGGGCGTTCTCGGTGCGGCAATTGCTACTGTATTCGGTCAATTCTGCGGTATGGTTTTCTGCCTTTGCATTCTTTTCTTTAAGAATAACGAAGTTAAAGTTTCGTTCAAACATTTCAAATTGAATGGTTCCACATTGAAATCTATTTATGTTGTAGGCTTTCCGTCTGTAATTATGCAGTCAATAGGTTCCGTTATGATTATCGGACTCAATGCAATTCTTGCTGTTTCGGAGGCTGCCGTTACTGTTCTCGGTATATATTATAAATTACAGAGCTTTGTATTTATGCCTTGTTTCGGACTCAATCAGGGCGTAATGCCGATTATCGGTTATAACTACGGTGCAAGAAAGAAAAAGAGAATGTATTCCGCTTTAAAGCGCGGCATCATCATTGGCGTAATTATTATGGCGGTCGGCACAATTCTTATGTGGACAATCCCCGAACAGCTTATTGCTATGTTTGGTGGCACACAGGATATTATGGATATCGGTGTCCCTGCATTCAGAATCATAAGCCTTTGCTTTATTCCTGCTGCTGCCGGCATTATCTTTACAACACTTTTTCAGGCGGTCGGAAAGGGACTGCGCAGTCTTATTATGTCATTCTGCCGTCAGCTTGTACTCATTCTTCCGATTGCGTGGGTGCTTTCTATGGTGTTTGATTATACAGCCGTATGGTATGCTTTCCCGATTGCGGAATTTTTCTCGTTAATGCTTGCAATTGCATTTTTTGTCAACCTTACAAAAGGCGATTTCAAGAGCCTTGACCAAAAGATTGAATGACGCAGTTAAATTTGTTCACCTCATTGCATATATTGCATTGAGGTGATTTTTTTGACAGAAAATAATGATAGCAGAAATACCATTACATATGACGATGACTGGAAATCTGTTTCATATTCGGAATACCCGAAGGTATCGGATGAGCTTGATTTAGATGAGGAGGATGTGAACTCTTTATCGGCTGAAAATAGTGATGAAAAGAAAAATTCTCCGAAACAGCTTGTGATAACGATTCAACTTGTGTGTTGTATTATTATAGCTCTTGCGGCTTTTTTGCTTAATTTATTTGGCGGTGAGGTCTATGCCGCAACACGGGAATGGTACTATTCAAACCTTGAAAAATCCGTTGTTTTTGATACGGGCGATAATAAAATAGATTTATCAAACCTGTTTACTGCAACAAGCGATGAAGTTTCGTCTGCTGAACATTGATTTTACGGTTTCGTATTCACTCGTTTGTCTTGGAGCAATATGTGTGATACTGAATATATTTTTAGGATTTCTATGTTGCGTTATGGCTGTGATTATTCATGAGTGCGGTCATCTTTTTGCAATGCTCATTTGCAAATCTCCGCCTGATAAAATCAAAATTTCGCTGTTTGAAATCAAGATTACCAACTCTTCAAGGCAGTTAAACACAACCCGTCAGAACATTTTTATAATTTTTTTCGGACCTTTAGTCAATTTCATTTGTTTTATTCTGTTTTATCTGTTATACTTATGTAATAGTGAATTTTTATTGCCGATTGCCATGGCGAACCTTTGCACGGGACTTTTTAATATGCTGCCGGTTATGTCGCTTGACGGCGGACAGCTTATGTATGTTATTCTGAGCAGAAAATTCTCGGAAAAATCAGCCGAAAGAATCATAAATATAACTGCTGTTATAATTCTTTTTCCGCTGACGGTACTCGGCTTTATGGTTTTGTTAAATTCAAAATATAATTTTTCGCTGTTGTTTGTGTGTACGTATCTCATTGCGTCACTTTTATGTAAAAACAACAGGTACTACTGACGGAGGATTTCTATGGTCAGCAAAGAAGTTGAAAAATTACTTCTGAAAGTTCAAAAGCCGGGAAGATATGTCGGCGGTGAACTCAACGAAGTAATCAAGGATAAAAAGAAAGTAGATTGCAGATTTGCCTTCTGCTTTCCCGATACCTATGAAGTAGGTATGTCCCATCTCGGAATGAAAATTCTTTACAGTCTTATGAACGCTGTGCCGTACATTTGGTGCGAAAGAGTTTTTGCCCCATGGGTTGATATGGAAGAAGAGATGATAAAACACAATATTCCGCTTTATGCGCTTGAAAGCGGAGATCCCGTGTCCGATTTTGACTTTATCGGTTTTACTCTCCAGTATGAACTCAGCTTTACAAATATGCTCAATATGCTCAGGCTTTCGGGTGTGCCGATTAAAAGCTGTGACAGAAAAGAACTTAAAAACATAGTAGTTGCAGGCGGACCGTGTGCCTGCAACCCCGAGCCGATTGCAGATTTTGTCGATATTTTCTTCATTGGTGAGGGAGAAGAGGTTGACCTTGAGGTTATTGAACTTTTCAGAAGGTGCAGAGCCGAGGGTAAATCAAAACAGGAGTTTCTTGAACTCTCATCTAAAATTGAGGGTGTATATGTTCCTGCACTCTATGATGTAACATATAACGAGGACGGCACAATCAAGTCATTCACTCCAAAAGGAGATGCTCCCGCTAAAATCCACAAGCGTATTATGCTTGATATGGACAAGTCGTTCTATCCTGATAATTTTGTAGTTCCGCTCGTTGAGATAGTTCATGACAGAGCGGTTCAGGAAATTTTCCGTGGCTGTATAAGAGGCTGCCGTTTCTGTCAGGCAGGTATGATTTACCGTCCCGTCCGTGAAAAATCTCCCGAAACTATAAATAAACAATGCAGAGCATTATGTGATAACACGGGTTACGATGAAGTTTCGCTATCTTCACTCAGTTCAAGTGACTACAGTCAGATTGTACCGTTGCTTGACAAGCTGAATGAGTGGAGCAAAGACGAAAAAGTCAGCATTTCACTTCCGTCACTGCGTGTTGACGGTTTTACAGATGACATTATGAATAAGATTAAAACCGTACGTAAGAGCGGACTCACCTTTGCTCCGGAGGCAGGCAGTCAGCGTATGCGTGATGTTATCAATAAAAATGTTCGTGAAGATGAACTTTTGCAGACTTGCACAACTGCATTTGCAGGCGGCTGGACTACGGTAAAACTCTATTTTATGATTGGTCTGCCTACCGAAACAATGGACGATGTCGCCGCAATTGCCGGCCTTGGTCAGTCTGTAGTTGATGCATATTACAAATGTCCCGACAAGCCAAAGGGCAAGTCGGTGCGTGTAACCGCGTCTGCATCCTCTTTTGTACCAAAACCGTTCACCCCGTTTCAATGGGAACCGCAGGATACAATCCCTGTTCTTCATGAAAAGCAACAGCACATCAAGGACAGTATTACAACAAGAAAAATTCAGTTTAACTATCACGATGCCGATACAAGCTATCTTGAAGCAGTATTTGCAAGGGGTGACAGAAAACTTTGTAAGGTAATGGAGCTTGCATGTGAAAGAGGTTTTCATTTTGACGGCTGGAATGATTGTTTCAGCCTTGAAAAGTGGCTTGAACTCTTTGATGAATGCGGTGTTGATCCGTCATTTTATGCAAACAGACGCAGAAGTTTTGACGAAATTCTTCCGTGGGATCATATCGACTACGGTGTAACTAAGGATTTCCTTATCAGAGAATGTAAAAAAGCGTACGCAGATACAACAACACCGCATTGCAGACTGAAATGCAACAACTGCGGTGCGGCTAAATACGGAAAGGGTGTGTGTTTTGAAAAGCGTAAGAATATGGTTTAAAAAAGATTTTGAATGTCGCTATATTTCGCACCTTGACCTCAATCGATGTATGCTCCGTGCATTGCACAAGAGCAAAATCCCTATCTGGCATACAGAAGGATTTAACCCACATCCGTTTGCAACATTTCCGTTGCCGCTTTCGCTTGGTTTCAGAGGTGTAAACGAATGTATGGATGTCAAGCTTGAGGATGAAAGCTTTCCGTTTGAAGAAATCATCTCAAGGCTTAACGGATGTCTGCCGAGAGGACTTCGTGTGTTTGATGTAACGGAACCCGTTATGAAAGCCGGAAAGATTACTTTTGCATCATTTACAATCAAGATTTCCTGTGACGGTGAAAACTCCCGTACAGTATGCGAACAACTCAAAGAACTGCTGACAAGCGAAAGTATTGAAGTTGAAAAGAAATCTAAAAAAGGCATAAAAACCGTTGACATAAAACAGGGTATAAAGAGCTTTGAAGTAACCGAGAAGTTCGACTTTGCAGAACTTGATGTTGTTTTGTCGGCAGGCAGTTCAGATAATGTGAATCCGAATCTGCTTATATCGGCTTTTGAAAACCGTTTTTTGGTTTCCTGTGATATCGACATCACAAGAAATGACCTCTACAACGCAGATATGGAATTATTTAGATAGGTGAATATATGTTTGAATTTACAATACGAGAAAATGATTTTTTAAACGGATTTTTGGATTTATTGAGTGACTATGTAAATAAGTCGTATAAGTTCACCATGTCGTACCTGACAAGCCCTCTTTTGTCAGATGTGCGTGAGAGCGAAAGACTTGTTTTGCTTGTAGTCAACAAGTCTGTTTTTCAGAATATGTACAGTTTCATCAAGCTGAATGACAGCAATATGCAGTTTGCATCATTTTCCTGTCTTGAAACAGCCGTGAACTCAATGCGACTTTACAATGTCCTTGCTATAAATCCGGATTATATGCACGAATATATTACCGGCGGAAACTTTTCGCTTGAAGTATGTGAAAATGAAATTTCAGAAAAACAAAAAAAATACAAGAAAGGTGAAGAGGAGTTCTCGCTCCGTGAATTTGCAACCGGACTTGGCAAATTCAATTCTTTTGAATTGAAAAATGCAGCTGTTGCGTCACAGCTTGTTGACGGCAATATCTTTCTCGGACTTTCCTGCGGCAATGAACTTGGAGAGGATTTGCAGGATGAAGTCAGAAAGAGTATGATCGGTGCATACCTTTCACTTTCAAAGCACAATAAAATGTTTTTTAACGGCGGTATAGATGATACTCTTGAAGAGCTTGAGGACAAGCTCTATGCAAAGTTTCTTGAATATATCAGAAAGTTCTCATAATCTTTTTAAACTTTCACATTACTTTACACAAGCGTTCAATTTTCTGTCACATAAGACAGTTATTATATGCTTGTAAGTTAAAGATAAATAAAAAACACTTTAACTTCACATAGATAATGCTTACAAGAACTTTTCATAGATTTCCTCTCTAATATGTCGAAAGACACAAAGGTCGGCTTTTCTGCCGACCTTTTTAATTTATCAGGTGTTTTATTATGAATTACTACTCCCTTAATAAGTATCTCAAAAATACATTCGGTGAAAAGGTGTACAAAATTTCGCTGAATGGTAATATGACCTGTCCGAATCGTGACGGAACCCTCGGAACAAGGGGCTGTATTTTTTGCAGCAGGGGAGGCTCCGGAGAATTTGCCTCCGATGCACTTCTTCCTGTTCACGGACAAATCGATCAGGCTAAACTGCGAATAAAAAAGAAATCCGACTGTAAAAAGTTTATTGCATACTTTCAGCCGTTCACAAATACCTATGCGCCTGTTGAATATCTTGAAAAAATATTTACAGATGCAATTTCAGAACCCGACATTGTTGCTCTTTCAATTGCAACCCGTCCCGATTGCCTGGGAAATAATGTGTTAGGTCTTCTTGAAAAACTGAACAAGATAAAACCTGTCTGGGTAGAACTCGGATTGCAAACAATTCATGAAAAATCGGCAGATTATATAAGAAGAATGTATCCGCTATCCGTTTATGACTCTGCTGCAGAAAATCTTCATAAAATCGGAATCAATGTAATTACACACATTATTTTGGGACTTCCGAACGAATCTAAAGAAATGATGCTTGAATCTGTAAAATATGCAGGCAGTAAAACCGACGGAATTAAACTGCAGTTGTTGCATGTTTTAAAAAACACAGATTTGTGTGATGACTATGAAAGCGGAAAATTTGATGTGCTTTCAATGGAGGATTATATTGATATTCTTTGCGATTGCGTTGAAGTGTTGCCTGAAAATGTTGTAATTCACCGTTTAACAGGTGACGGGGATAAAAAACTGCTCGTTGCACCTATGTGGAGTGCCGATAAAAAGCGTGTTTTAAACTCAATCAACCGTGAATTTGCAAAGCGTGATATCACGCAGGGAAGAAAGGCAAAGTAAAAGACTCACGAATCAATCATCGGAAGTCTTGTTTTCAAGAGTATTGTCATTGTGATTTTTCTCTTTTTCAGCTTTCTTCTGAGCTGTTTTTTTACCGATTGCATACGCAACAGCCAATATAGCCAAGCATCCCGCAGTTATGCCCATGCCGGCAAGGAAAAATTTTATTTGCTTATCTTTAATGGGATTGTAATCAATATATTCGTCATCTGAGGCATTAACAGTTGTAGGCTCTGTCGGGTGTTTACTTTTACCGCCCTTTCCTGTAGCTTGCGTGCTGTTTTTATTGCTTGACGAGAAACTTCCGCCGCTAACCGTTCCCGACGCATTTTTATATATTCTGATACACGATGCAGTGCAACTTCCAACATCCATAAAGTTCACATCGGAATCAACACATTGATTCACCGTGTAGTCAATATACGCAGTACCTTCTTTTATTGTTTTGAAATCAAGCGTTAAGACATCACTTCCGCCCGAAATATTTTGTCCTTCAGAATTAAGAAAAACAACTTTAACCTTGCCGCTTTTCTTGTTGACCTGAATTTTTGAGCCGTTATTCACTGCCTTAACCTTTCTGAATTCGATATAATCGGGGTCATATGTAAATTCAAAAGTTGCGGCAGAAAGTCGATTGCCGGAATTTGCGGAAAGTACAACGCTGAACAGCCTGTTTGGCTTCATATCTGCATTCTGCATTTCAAAACTTACGCTTGCAGTTGCAAATGCACTTGTTAAAGATATTTGCAATAAAGCTACCAAAATTAAAATAATAGAAAATAGTTTTTTCATAGTTCGCCACATAAAATTAAAATATTTCAAAATCTCACTTGATTTTTCTGATTTCATTTGATATAATAAACAGGTCGTTTGGAGAGATG